>Ga0209415_10000862_pt1 | contig 57458 bp, 60 predicted proteins | sample PeaSoiSIISIP2007_FD_187696 | JGI IMG/M metagenome (GOLD analysis project Ga0209415, IMG submission 187696) | Peat soil microbial communities from Weissenstadt, Germany - SII-SIP-2007 (SPAdes) (version 2) | ecosystem: Environmental > Terrestrial > Soil > Wetlands > Peat | place: Germany... | reverse complement strand
CGCGTCCCGGGGTCGTGACAGGTCAGGCTGGCAGTCCCAACGGGATTCGAACCCGTGCCTCCACCTTGAGAGGGTGATGTCCTAGGCCACTAGACGATGGGACCATGAAGCGGGCTCGCGGCGCGCCGCGGGCACTCTTCGCTCGGGGGCAAGGATTCGAACCCTGAATAACTGGACCAGAACCAGTTGTGTTGCCAATTACACCACCCCCGAAAGGCCCGGCAATCTTACCCGATGATCTACGGACCGCTCGAGGGCAGGGTCACCGTGGTGTGCCCGGTGGTCCAGTTGCTCAGCGTGTGGTAGCCGACGAGACGTCCCACGCCCACCGCGACGGTCTCGCGCACGTAGTACCACCACAGGGAGCCGTGCGACGAGGGCGCATTGGGCACGGGCGCCGGCAGGGGCGTGAGGCCCTGGTCCGAGGCGATGGCCATCGCGCGGTACTCGTGGAACGGGTCGGTGACGCTGAGCTCGGTCACCAGGTGGTGCGCGCGCATCGCGGCAATCACCGACCCGACGTTCTGCCACGTGTCGTTGCCGGAGCCCTCGATGATCCGCGACGCCGGGACCCGGCGGGCCTCAAGGTAGGCGGCCGAGACGCCCGCCTCCGTGTGGGTGTCACCGGACAGCCTGCCGCCGGTGACCACGATCCAGGGCGCGCGCCCGCGCCGATACAGGCTGAGCGCGTGGTCGAGGCGGGCCTTCAACTCAGGCGACGGCTTGCCGTTGTTCTCCGTCGTCCCGAAGACCAGGATGGCCTGGGCGTCGACCTTGGAATGCTCCCGGCCGGTCATCCAGATCTGCACGAAGCCCACCGCGAAATAGATGACGATCAGCGACATCACGAGGCTGAGCAGGCGCAAGAACAGCTTCAGCGGCCCGAGGATCACGGCGCCACGTGGTCCAGGGCACGGCGCAGGCGCTCTCGGGTGCGCTCGCGTCCGAGGATCTCCATCGACTCGAAGAGCGGAGGACCGACCAGGGTTCCGGTCACGGCGCAGCGCAGCGGGGCCTGAGCCGTGCGCAACGCCATTCCCAAGCCCTCGCCGAGGGCGCTGACGGCCTCGTGCAGGGCCGGGGCGCTCCACTCGACGTCGACGAAGAGCTCGAGGGACTCTTCGAGCATCGCGCGTCCGAGCGGATCGTCGCCGATCACCCTGGTGTAGGCGGCCGGGTCGACGAGCGGCTGATCGAGGAAGAAGAAGGAGACCATGGACGGGATCTCGCCGAGCGTGGCGACGCGCTCGTGGACGAGCGGCGCGACGCGCTCGTAGAGGGCGCGGTCGAACTGGGACTCGCTCCACGGGACCTCCCGGTCGCTCGGACGCCACGGCGCCGCCCACGGCGCGACCCACGGCACGGACGCGTCGACGAACTGCGCGGGACTGAGCGCGCGCACGTACTCGCCGTTCATGTGGGTCAGCTTCTTCACGTCGAAGAAGGCCGGAGAGTGCGAGACGTCCTCGAGCCGGAACTGGTCGACCATGGCGTCGCGCGCAACGATCTCGACGTCGCCGCGCGGGCTCCAGCCGAGCAACGCCAGGTAGTTCACGATGGCCTCGGGCAGGTATCCCTCGTCGCGGTAACGCTCCACGGCCACGGGGTCCCGGCGCTTGGAGAGCTTCTTGCGCTGCTCGTTGACCAGCATCGGCAGGTGCGCGTACACCGGCAGGTCGACGCCGGTGGCGGGGTCGCACCGGTTGAGGGCCTCCCACATCAGCACCTGCTTGGGCGTGGTGGGCAGGAGGTCCTCGCCGCGGATCACGTGCGTGATGCCGATCGAGCGGTCGTCGACCATGTTGGCGAGCGGGTAGAGCACGACCCCGTTGGACTTGACCACGATGAAGTCCTCGTAGCTCTCGTGGGGGAAGGTCACGTCGCCGCGCACGAGGTCGTGCACGACCGTGGCGCCGTCGTCGGGGACGCGAAAGCGCAGCGCCGTCGCCGTCGAACGCGCCACGGCCCTCTCGCGGCAGAAGCCGTCGTAGCCGGGCGTCGCGGCGCCGCGCACCCGCTCGTCGATCTGCTCGCGCGTGCAGTCGCACGCGTAGAGGTAGCCGGCGTCGTACAGCGCCTCGGCCGCGGCGGTGTGATCGCCCAGCTGCTGGCTCTGGAAGTAGGGGCCTTCGTCGTAGTCGAGTCCGAGCCAGGCCAGGGCCGAGATGATGCCGTCGGACCAGCGAGGGTCGTTGCGTTCGACGTCGGTGTCCTCGATGCGCAGCACGAAGACCCCGCCGGTCTGGCGCGCGAAGAGCCAGTTGAACAGGCTGGTGCGCGCCGACCCGACGTGGAAGAACCCGGTCGGCGACGGCGCGAAGCGGACCCGGGTCGCGCCCACCGCTACTCCTCCAGGGACAGGGCGCCGTTGGGGCAGCCGGCGACGGCCTCGCGGAGTCGCTCGTCGAACTCCGGGCCCGGCTGGTCGTTCAGGATGTACATGAACCCGTCGTCGCGAACCTCGAACACCTCCGGCGCGATGCCCATGCACACGGCGTTGCTGGTGCACAGGTCGTAGTCCACGATGACCTTCATGATCCCTCCCCGGCGACGACGCCATCGTAGTGGTCGTGCGTCGGACCCGGCGGTGGCGAAGGACCGCTGCGTACACTACAAATCGACACGAGGGGGTCACATGGAGCATCGCGCGTTGGGCTCGCTCTCGGTGTCGGTGGTGGGCCTCGGGTGCAACAACTTCGGATCGCGCATCGACCAGGCGCGCACCTTCGAGGTCGTCGCGAGCGCCCTGGACGCCGGCGTCAACCTCTTCGACACCGCCGACATCTACGGCGCCACCCAGTCGGAGGTCTTCCTCGGCCGGGCCCTCGGGACGCGCCGCGACGAGGCCGTCGTGGCCACCAAGTTCGGCATGCCCATCGACGACGACCACTACGGCGCCCGGCCCGAGTACGTGCGCGCCGCCTGCGAGGCGTCGCTCCAGCGCCTCGGCACCGACCGCATCGACCTCTACCAGCTCCACGCGCCCGACGACCGCGTGCCCTTCGCCGACACCCTGGGCGCGCTGGCCGAGCTGGTCAGCGCCGGCAAGGTCCGCGAGATCGGCTGCTCGAACCTCTCGGCCGCGCAGCTGCGCGAGGCCCGCAACGCGGCCGGGGCCGGCCCGGCGTTCGTCTCGGTGCAGAACCAGTACTCGCTGCTCGCACGCGACCCCGAGCGCGACGGCGTGCTCGACGCCTGTGAGGCGCTGGGTATGGGGTTCCTGCCCTACTACCCGCTCGCCAACGGGCTGCTCACCGGCAAGGTGAAGCCGGGCGAACCGATCCCCGAGGGGACCCGCCTGTCGCTCATGGCTCCCGACCGCAGCGCGCACTGGCTCAGCGATCGCCTGGTCGACCGCGTGGGTGAGCTGCTGGCCCTGGCCGACGAGGTCCGGATCCCGATCCTCACGCTGGCGGTCTCCTGGCTGCTCAGCCACGCGCCGGTGCGCTCGGTCATCGCCGGCGCCTCGACCCCCGACCAGGTGCGGGCCAACGCGCTCGCCGCGACGGACCTGGACCCGGCGACGCGCGCGCGACTCGACGCGATCACCGCGCCCTGACGGGCAATCCATATGGGGTCGCCGCGCGTACCACTGGTGAGGGTCGCCCGCGCGCGGGGCCGGGTCCGGGCCTGACGGCCGACCGGTCCCCGTGCCCCGTACGCTGCGGGTTGGCCCCGCCGTACACGGGTCACACGACCTGAAGAGAAGAGGAGACCAACACATGGCTCAGTACCAATTCACGTCGCGCGAAGTGCCGTGGCGTTCGCTGCGCCGCGTGGGCGCCGCCGTCGCCCTGGCCGGCGCGGTGGCCGCACCCATGGTGATGGCCCCGGTGGGCGCCGGCGCCACGACCAAGGTCGTCGTCAAGACACTCAAGACGAAGAGTCATGGGACGATCCTCACCACCGTCAAGGGCTTCGCTCTCTACACCTTGAACACCGATTCCAAGAACCACTCGACGTGCTCGGGCGCGTGCGCGGCCGCCTGGCCGGTGCTGTGGGTCAGCAAGGGAGTGGTGCCGACCGGCGTCGCCGGGCTCGGCTCCTTCAAGCGCTCGGCCGGCAAGTACCAGGTGACGTTCAAGGGCCGCCCGCTCTACACGTTCACCGGTGACTCCAAGGGCACGACGACCGGCCAGGACCAGAACGGCTTCACCTTGGCCGTCGTGAAGGCCGCGGCGCACACCTCGGGCACGACCACCACCACGTCGGGCGGCGGGGGCTACGGCTACTAGGCCTACGAGGCCTTGACCGTCGCCAGCAGCTTGGTCAGAGTGTCCTTGGCGTCGCCGAAGACCAGCACGGTCTTGGGGTTGTAGAGCAGCTCGTTCTCGATCCCGGCGAAGCCGGGGCGCATCGAGCGCTTCAGGAACACGACGTTCTCGGCCAGGTCCGCCTTGATGATCGGCATGCCGTAGATCGGCGAGCTCTTGTCGTCGAGCGCCGCGGGGTTCACGGTGTCGTTGGCCCCGACCACCAGCGCGACGTCGGCGGTCTGGAGCTCGGAGTTGGCCTCGTCGATCTCGATCAGCTGCTCGTAGGGGACGTTGGCCTCGGCCAGCAGGACGTTCATGTGGCCCGGCATGCGCCCGGCCACCGGGTGGATGGCGAAGAAGACCTCGATGCCCTTGGCCTCGAGCTCCTCGGCGAGCTCGCGCACCACGTGCTGGGCCTGGGCCACGGCCAGCCCGTAGCCCGGGATGATCACGACGCGGCTGGAGTAGCTCAGCAGCACGCCCACGTCCCCGGGCGAGCCCGAGCGCACGCTGCGCCCGTCGGCCCGGTCGGTCGCGCCGCTGGCGGTGATCACCGAGCCGAAGGCCGAGAAGAGGATGTTCGGCAGGCTGCGACCCATGGCGTGACTCATCATGCGCGTCAGCAACATGCCCGACGCGCCGACCAGGGTGCCGGCCACAATGAGCAGGTTGGATCCGAGCGTGAAGCCCGACGCCGCCACCGCCACGCCGGTGAAGGAGTTGAGCAGCGAGATCAGCACCGGCACGTCGGCGCCGCCGATGGGCAGGACGAAGGCCACGCCGAGCACGAAGGCCAGGGCGAAGAGGATCCACAGCAGGCTGGTCGAGTTGGTGACGAGGATCGTCACGATGAGCGCCAGGGCGCCCGCCCCGACCACGCCGTTGATCAGCTGCTGACCGGGGTAGGTGATCGGACGGCCGGTCATGAGCTCCTGGAGCTTGGCGAAGGCGATCGCCGAGCCCGAGAACGAGACCGTCCCGATCAGGACGCCGAGCAGCACCTCGAGAGTGACGTAGGTGGCCGGCTTGGTCGAGTGGATGTGGACGAACTCGGTGATCGACACCAGCGCCGCCGCGCCGCCGCCCACGCCGTTGAAGATCGCCACCAGCTGGGGCATCGCGGTCATCTTGACGAAGCGCGCCACCGGCACCGCCACGATCACGCCGATCCCCATCGCCAGCATGATCAGCGGCAGGTGGTACAGGGCGTGGCCGTCGACGTACTTGAAGAACGTGGCCACGATCGCGAGCAGCATGCCCGCCGCCGCGATGAGGTTGCCCTGGCGCGCGTGCTTGGGGCTCGAGAGTCCCTTGAGCGCCACGATGAAGGTCGTGGCCGACACCAGGTAGAGCAGGTCGATGAGTGTCTCGCGACTCACGAGGCCACCTCGTCCTTCTTCGGCGCCGGCGCCGTGGGCTTCTTGGCCTTGAACATTTCGAGCATGCGGTCGGTGACCACGAATCCTCCGACGACGTTCAGGGTCGCCAGGATCACCGCCACGAATCCGAGGACCTCCTCGAGGTGGGTGGTGGCCGAGCCGAGGATCAGCATCGAGCCGACGAGGATGACGCCGTGGATCGCGTTGGACCCGCTCATGAGCGGCGTGTGCAGGATGCTCGGCACCTTGGAGATCACCTCGATCCCCACGAAGATGGCCAGCACCAGGACGGTGCCGTACTGCAAGAGGGTGTTGCCCATCAGGCGTTCTCCTTCACGTCGGGGGTGATCGCGACGTGGGCCACGCCCAGCGCCTCGGCGGTCGCGGCGTGGGCGATGGCTCCATCGCGCGCCACGGTCACCCCGATGACGACCTCGTCATTCCAGTCCGGGTTGAACGCGCCCTGGCTGCCGAGGACCGCCATCAGCTTGAGCACGTTGTTGGCGTACATGAAGCTGGCGCTGGCGCCCATCTCGGCCGGCGGGTTCGTGAGACCCACGACGCGCACGCCGCCGTGGGTGACCACCTCGCCCGCGCGGGTGAGCTCGCAGTTGCCCCCGCCGTCGGCGGCCATGTCGATGACGATGGACCCTTCGCCCATCGCCTCGACCATCGCGGTGGTGAGCAGGATCGGCGCCTTGCGCCCGGGCACGGCGGCCGTGGTGATCACGACGTCGGAGTTGGCGACCTCGCCGGTGAGCGCGGCCTGCTGGGCGAGCCGCTCGTCCTCGGTGAGCTCGCGCGCGTAGCCGCCGGCCGCGTCGGCGGTCACGCCCAGCTTGACGAAGGTGGCGCCGGCGGACTCGGCCTCCTCCTTGGCCGCTGAGCGCACGTCGTAGGCGCGGACCTTCGCGCCCAGACGACGCGCGGTGGCGATGGCCTGGAGACCGGCGACGCCCACGCCCATCACCAGCACGCGCGCCGGTCGGATCGTGCCGGCGGCCGTCGTGAGCAGCGGGAAGAAGCGGTCGAAGTAGGTGGCCCCGGCCAGCGCGGAGCGATAGCCCGACACCGTGGCCTGGCTCGACAGGGCGTCCATGTACTGGGCCCGCGAGATGCGCGGCAGCAGGTCGAAGGACAGGACCGTGATCCGGCGTTCGTTGAGGGCGCGCACGATGTCGGTCGCCAGCAGCGGCGAGAGGAACGACAGGTGCGCCGTACCCTCGGGCAGCGCGGCCACCTCGTCGAGGGTTGGGGGGTTGACACGAAGGCCGAGATCGCCGACGGGGGCGTCGGCCACGCTCGCGCCGACGGCGCGGTAGGCGTCGTCGGTGAAGTGGGCGCGCTCGCCGGCGCCCGCCTGCACGGCGACCTCCCACCCCTCGGCGATCAGGGATTTGACGGCCTCGGGGGTGAGAGCGACGCGAGTCTCACCGGCGCGTGACTCTCTGTAGATCGCAATTTTCATAGTTATTTTCTATCAGTCGCGCCACCGGTCTCCGACCGGGAACCGCGTCATGGGGCCCGATTCGTGACCTTGGTCACATGCCCGGTTGCAGAAATCCGACGATCGCCGCGGCGATGTCGTCGGGCACCTCCAGTGGCGTCCAGTGCCCCGCGCCGTCGAGGCGTCGGTAGGTGAACCCGTTGGAGCAGTACTGCGCCGAATTCGTCATCTGGCTCTCGGTGAGGGCGAGGTCGCGGCTGGACCACACGCCCAGGGTCGGCGCGAGGATGGGCGGCAGGACCGGCGGGTCCGCGACAAATGCGTCGGGCGCCAGATTGGCCCGGTACCAGAGGAGGTGGGTCGTCATCTGGCCGTCGCGCTCGAGCTCGGCGATCACCTGGTCCACCCGGGGGTGGCGCAGCCACGACCGCATCGCCTCGTAGTCGCGCTGACGCAGGAACCTCTCGCCCAGCCCCTCGTAGCTGAACAGGAGGGTGTACCAGCTGCGCATCTGCTGGTCGAGGCCGGCGGAGCGAAAGGCCGTCGGATGGCCGACCGACAACACGACCAGGTGTGACACGCGCGTCGGCTCGAGGGCCGCCACGGCCCAGGCCAGCGCCGCGCCCCAGTCGTGGCCCACGAGCACCACCGGCGCCGCGCCCAGCGCGTCGATCACCGCCGCCACGTCGCCCACCAGGTGGTGCATCTGGTACGCGGCCACGGCGCGGGGCTTGGAGGAACGCCCGCACCCGCGCAGGTCCGGCGCGGCGACCCGGTATCCGGCCTCCACCAGTCGCGCGCCGACGTCGTCCCAGAGCGCGCCCGTGTCGGGCCAGCCGTGCAGCAGCAGCACGGTCGGTCCGTCGCCGCGCACGTCCACGACGATCTCGACGTCGTCGTGGCGGACGCTCAGGGACGGCACGCGTGTGACGGTACACGAGTAGAACAGGCGCATGGGACTCTTTCGCCACGCCGTGACATCTCCGGTCGGCACGTGGGTCGTCGAGGGCGACGAGCGTGCCGTGACCCGCATCATCATGCCCCACGAGCCCACGCCGGCTTCGCGCGGCGCGGCCCCGGCGGCGGTGAAGGCGGCCGCCGACCAGTTGGGCGAGTACTTCGCCGGCGCGCGCACGCGCTTCACCGTCTCGCTGGCCCCGGTCCCGGCGACCTCGTTCCAGCGCGAGGTGTGGGACGCGCTGCGCGCCATCCCCTACGGCGAGGTGCGCACGTACGGCGACGTCGCGGCCGCCGTGGGTCGGCCGCGAGCCGTGCGCGCGGTCGGCAACGCCAACCACGTGAACCCGTGGCCCGTGGTGGTGCCGTGCCATCGCGTCGTGGGCGCCAACGGCGGGCTCGGCGGATACGGCGGCGGCATCGACGTCAAGCTCTTCCTGCTCGAGCTCGAGGGCGTCACCCGCTAGTCGGCGGGCGAGTCCTCCCGGCCGCCCCACCCGCTGGGCAGGGTCGCTCGTTCCTTGCTGTCTTCGCTCGACGTCGCTTCGGTGAGGCGCCGGAAGATGCGCCGCGCGATCCAGAACATGAGGATCGCCAGCGGCAGTTCCACGGCCAGCAGCAGCAGGCTCTCGTCGAGGTCGCTGTAGCGCGCGGTGGTGACGTCGAACCACGCGTCGACGACCAGTAGGGTCCCGGACGCGCAGGCGAAGACGATCAGGACCGCGCGACGGCGCCAGGCGGCCCAGGCCGCGCACACCAGCATGGCGACCTGAGCCGTGTCGAGGCCCACCCACGCCAGGTCCCAATGGTTGGCCGTGTAGTGACGCGGCAGCGACATGCCCAGGTAGATGGTCCAGCCGATCTCGGCCACCGCGACGAGGGCGAAGGTGCTGAGCACGGTGTCGCGTGTCGTGGGGGCACGGCGCGCCACGGCGGTTACCTCGCCGGGCCCGAAGTCTGGCGCACCACCAGAATCTCATCCACAGTGCGAGACTACGAGTTGCCCAACCTCCCTCGACCCGCACCGTCGCGACGGATCCGCATCTCGATCGTGGCGCCGCGCTCGACCTCGACGAAGCGCGCCGTGCCCCCGTGCAGCGTGACCACCTCATTGACGATCGCGAGCCCGAGCCCGGTGCCGCCCAAGCGCCGGCTCCGCGCGCTGTCCGAGCGGGCGAACCGCTCGAAGAGGCGCGCGCTCTGGGCCACGTCCAGTCCCTCGCCATCGTCGCTCACGCGCACCACGGCGTCGTCGCCGTCGAAGTGCGCGTCCAGGCGCAGCGAGCTGGCCGCGAATCGCGTCGCGTTATCGACCACGTTGCGGATCATGCGCTTGAGCAGCGCGGGGTCGCCCACCACGCGGGTGGGCTGGACCAGCGACGTGTCGACCGTGAGTTCGCTCATGGCGCGCACGCGACGGGCCTCTTCGAACAGGAGGTCGTCGACGTCGACGTCCACCCGACGCACCTCGATCTCGTCCTCGTCGTTGCGCGCGAGCCAGAACAGGTCGTCGATGAGCCCGTCGAGGCGTCGGCCTTCGAGGATGACGGTGTCGGCGACCTCCGACCAGTTGGCGTGGGCGGGGTCGCGCCGGGCCCGCTCGACGGTGGCGAGGAGGGTCGTGAGCGGGCTGCGCAACTCGTGGCTGGCGTTGGAGACGAACTCCTGTTGGAACTTTGACGCGGCCTCCAGCCGGTCGAGCATCGCGTTGAGGGTCCGGGCCATGCGGGCGATCTCGTCGTCGCCCCCGGTGATGGGCACCCGCTCGGAGAGGTCGCGCGCCGCGATGGCGTCGACCCGACGCCGGATCGCCTCCACCGGGGCCAGCGTGAAGCCCACGCCGAGCCAGATCAGCACCCCGGCGATCAGCATCAGCAGCGGGAACGAAATGGCCACGCTGGCGAGGAGGACGGCTTCGCTGTGCGAGATCGGCGCGCCGTAGACGAATCCGAAGATGAACCCCTGACCCCGGCTGGTCGAGATGTACTGCACGGCCCCCTGGCCGAGCTCCGCGCGCACCGCCGCGGTGCGCGAACCCTTGACCAGGCCGATCGTCAGGCCGTTGGTCGAGGTGAAGTCGGTGTAGGCGTGCGCCAGCACCGGCTGGTGGGCGATCGTCACGCTGGCCGCCCACACCCGCGTGCCGGTGAGGTTGGTCACCTGGATCACGACGTTGCCGTGCATCGGCAACGTCACGGGCGTCGGACCCAGTGCCGAGGTGGCGAATCGGTTCTGCGTCTCGGCGATCACGCCCTCGATCTGGTTCGTCGCGCTCGACACCAGGGACCGGTGGACGAGGTTGACGATCGCCAGGCCCGTGAACGTCAGGACCACGGCGATGGCCACGACGAAGGTCAGCGTCAGGCGCGCGCGGATCGAGAGCTGGGTCTTCACGTCACGCGGAGACGCGATAGCCCACACCGCGCACCGTCGAGATGATCGACGGCGCGGGCGCGTCGCCGAGCTTGCGGCGCAGGTAGCCCACGTAGACCTCGACGATGTTGGGGTCGCCGTCGAAGCGCGCGCCCCACACGCCCTCGAGGATCTCGGACTTGGCGATCGTCTGGTCGGGGCGCTGCATCAGGTACTCGAGCAGGGCGAACTCGCGCGGTGTGAGGGCGACCTCGCGGCCGTGGCTGGTGACGTGGCGCGCCACCGGGTCGAGCGACACGGGCCCGACGACCACCGGCGGCGGTCGCCCGCGCTCGTGGCGGCGCAGCAGCGCGTGCACCCGCGCGATGAAGATCGAGCTCTCGAAGGGCTTGCGCAAGAAGTCGTCGGCGCCGACCTCGAGGCCCTCGATCTCGTCGAGCTCGCCGTCCTTGGCCGTGAGCATGAGCAGCGGCGTCTGCACCTGGGCCGCTCGCAGGTCGAGGCAGACCGTGAAGCCGTTGCGCTTGGGCAGCATGACGTCGAGGACGATGACGTCGAAGCGCCCCGACATCGCCGCGTCGAATCCGCTCTCGCCGTCGTGGCACTCCACCACGGAGAAGCCCTCATCCGAAAGGATGTTGGCGACCGCCCGCGCGAGGTTGACGTCGTCCTCGACGACGAGCGCTCGGCGCCGATCGTCACTCATTTCAGATAGACGTTACCGTTCGACTCCTCCACCGCCAGCTTGGCCAGCCCGCGCGGCGCCGGGCCGCCCAGCACCGCGCCGGTGTCGAGGGCGAAGGTCGAGCCGTGACAGGGACACGCGAACACGTGGTTGGCGGCGTAGTACCCCACGACGCACCCGGCGTGGGGGCACACGGCGTCGTAGGCGAGGAACGTCCCCGCGACGGGCTGGACGATGATGCCCGGGTCGCCCGTGGCCGGGATCGTGAAGGTCGCCGCGTTGCCGACCGGCACGTCCTTGGCCGGGCCGAGCAGCGTGCCCGCCGCCACCGGAGTCGTCGTGGGCGTCGTGCCCCCGCTCGGCGTCGTCGTCGTCGGTCCCCCGAGCTGGCTCGGCGCGGTGGGCGCCGGTGCGCGGCCCAGCACGCGACCGATCGCCGCGGTCGCGCCACCGAGGAGGGCCGCCGCGCCGGCGACGGTGACGGCGGTCGCGCTGCCCAGCACGATCGAGCGACGATCGACGGCGTCGAGGTGAACCCGGGTCACGAGCGGCGCCCGATCGCCGAGCAGGACGGGGCAGACCGCGGCGTCGCACGCGAGGCCCTCGCGCGCGCTGCACCGTCCCTTGTTGAAGTGGCCGCACATCCGCTGCACCTGCGCGAAGGGGATGGCCACGAGGACGGGCGACGGGGCCCGCTCGGTCTTGGCCGCGCGCACCGCGATCCACGAGTCCACCGACAGTCGCGACCCGCTGCCGGACACGATGAAGGGCAGCCACGCGAAGAGGAACACGATGTCGGCGCCGGTGTAGTAGGGCGACGCGTGGAAGCTCACGGTGAGGAACAGGCTCAGCGAGAGGATCGCCCCGCCGATCGCCGCGACCCGGGTCCACAGACCCAGCAACGCCCCGACGCCGATCGCGATCTCGGCGAAGGCGATGACGATGCCCATCGGCTTGGCGAACTGGAGCAGGTGCGTGAGCAGGAACTTGATGGGGCTGATCCGGGTCGCCGCGATCAGCTGGGCCTGGATGGAGTTGGGACTCTGCGAGTTGAGGAAGTTGGGATTCGCCAGCTTCTGCAGCCCGGCGAAGAGGAAGGTGCCCCCGAGGAAGCACCGCAGGGGCAGCAGCGCCCATTCGGCCTGCGACCACGCCCGCACCGGTGCCCCGAGGGGCAGTCGACGCTCGCGGAGGGGAACGCGGCGCACCGGGCGGGGGGTCGGCATCCGACCATGGTGACACACCCGCCGGGAGATGTCCCCGCGAGAGTGGTCTCCTTATTGAATCTTTATCCACCACAATGGTGTCGTGCTCGTCGCGTCAATTCTTTCGTTCGTCCTGCACGAAATTCACCGTCTGCCCGGACCGCTCGTGTACTCAATGGTCGCGCTCCTGGTCTTCGGCGAAGCGGCGCTCTTCATCGGCTTCGTCCTGCCGGGAGAGACGTCGGTCATCGTCGCCGGCGTCGTGGCGAGCCAGGGTCACGTCAACGTCGCCGCGCTGTGCGCGCTGGTGGTCGCCGCGGCGATCATCGGCGACTCGGTGGGGTACGGCGTGGGCCACCGCTACGGCGAGCGCCTCCTGGCCATCCCGATCATGGCGAAGCGGCGCAAGGAGGTCGACCGCGCCCTGGAGGGACTGCGCCGGCGCGGGCCGACCTACGTCTTCGTCGGACGATTCACCGCGTTCCTGCGCGCGGTGATGCCGGGCCTCGCCGGCCTGAGCAAGATGCAGTACCGGCGCTTTCTCCTGGCCAACGCGTCCGGCGGGCTGATCTGGGGCGTGGCGTTCACTCTCCTGGGCTACTTCGCCGGGGGGGCGCTCACCAAGATCGAGAAGTGGGCCGGGTGGGCGAGCCTCTCACTCTTGGCCGTGGTCGTGGCCATCTGGGTCTACTTCTTCCTGCGGCGCCGCGCGCGCGAGCGTCGCGAGGCCGGCCAGGACGGCCCGTAAGCCGGCCGGGACATCGGCGCGCCACTCACCCTGGTCGCACGTCACCAGTCCGATCGGCGCGGCCGTCGGCCCGGCGCCGCGCACGAGGCTGCGCAGGTAGACCTCCTCGAGGGCCGGCGTGGCCAGTGCGGCCGCCACCTCAACCGCCGGGCGCTCCAGCGAGATCGTGCGGGTGGCTCCCACGACCAGGGGACCCGCGAGGTCGTCGGCGCGCAGCGCCGCCTCGATCCGCGACACCTGCGCGGCCGCGAAGGCGGCGTCGGCGGACGCCCCATGGCGCCAGGGCGGCGCGGTGCCCTCCACGAAGCCGCGAGCAACGATCCCCTCGGGGTCGGCGAAGATGACGAGCCCCGTGAGGAGGTCGCGCAGCTCGCCCGCGATCACGCGGGCGTGGGCGACGAGGCGTGGCTCCACCCAGGGCAGGAGCCACGCCTCGAGGCCCAGCCACGCCGGCCAGGCCGCGTCGACGAGGACCCCGGTCACGTCCAGTCCGCTCGACCTCGCGTGGCCGATCACCGCGCGGTACCGAGCGAGCGCGGTCTCGTCGATCGCTCCTCGACGCGGCTCGATGCGCGCCCACTCCAGGTCGAGTCGGATTCCGTCCAGGCCCATCGCGGCGGCGACGTCGATCACGGTCTCGTAGTGCGTCCACAGATCTCGCGCCTCTCCCGGGCCCGCGTGACGACCCAGGGCGATCGTCGGCCGCCAGCAGGTGGCCGGCTCTCCCGGCCGGTCGAGGCCTCCCTCGACGGCGTAGCCGTCGAGGGTCGCCAGCACCCGTGGACGCTCGCTCACTCGGTCAGTCTCGCACGCACTCGATGAGGCAACTACTAGCGTCGTTGCCAAACCGAGGGTCCCCACGAAGGAGGAGCATGGCTGACGAACTGCTCACCGAGCGACGCGGGCACGTCGAGCTGTTGACGATCAACCGGCCCGACGCGCGCAACGCGATCAACCGCGCCACCGCCGAGGCGATCGACGCGGCCCTCGACGCGGCCGAGGCCGACGACGAGGTCTGGGTCGTCGTCCTCACCGGGGCGGGCGACAAGGCCTTCTCCGCGGGGATGGACCTCAAGGGCTTCGCCGCCGGCGAGATTCCGTTCACGGCGCACGGGTTCGGCGGCATCACCCAGCGCAACTTCTCCAAGCCGCTCATCGCCGCGGTCAACGGCGCCGCCCTCGCGGGCGGGTTCGAGATCATGATCTCGTGCGACTTGGTCGTCGCGGCCGACCACGCGCGCTTCGGCATCCCCGAGGCCACTCGCGGCCTGGTGGCCGGCGCCGGCGGCCTCATCCGTTTGCCCAAGCGTGTGCCGCTGACCGTGGCCCTCGAGATGGCGCTCACGGGAGAGCCCATCGACGCCGAGCGGGCCTACGACCTGGGACTGGTGAACCGCGTCGTGCCCGGTGCCCAGGTCGTCGGGGCCGCGATGGCGCTGGCCGAGCGGATCGTCCAGAACGCGCCGTTGGCGGTGCGGGCCTCCAAGCGGGTCATGCGACAGGCGCTCGAGCTCACCGAGGCCGAGGCCTGGCCGGTCAACGACGAGGCGTTCGGCGCCATCGGGCGCAGCTCCGACGCGCTCGAGGGCGCGGTCGCCTTCGCCGAGAAGCGCCCCCCGAACTGGCGAGGCCAGTGAACGCCGCGGCCGACGTGGCCCGCCTGGCCGACGCCGTCACCATCGTCCGGCTCTCGCTGCACGTGCTGGCCGCGGCGGTGTGGGTCGGCGGCCAGTTCGTCCTCGGGGGACTCGTTCCCACCGTCCGCGAGCTCGGTGACGGCGCCACCCAGAAGGTCGCCCGCGCCTTCGCCCGACTCAGCTGGCCGGCTTTCGGCGCGTTGATCGCGACCGGCGTGTGGAACGCCGCCGTGGTGGGGCACCACACCACGGGCGCGTGGGGCGTCGTCTTCGGCGTCAAGATGGCGACCGTCGTCGTCGCGGGCGCGACGACGTGGATGCACACGCGCGCCGACACGGCGCGCGCCCGCGGCGTCTACGCGGGCCTGGCGGCGCTCTCGTCGACCGCTGCGCTCGTGCTGGGCGTGGCCCTCGCGGGCTAGTGCAGGTGGTACACGACGGCTGACGTCACCGCGGCGACCACCACGACGACCGGGAAGGGTGCTCGAGCGACCAGCGCAATGAGCGCGGCCGCCAGGCCGGCGAGTCGGTGGTCCACCACGATGCGGGTCTTCATGACGAGTCCCTCGGCGACGACCAGCGCGCTCAGCAGCGTGACGGGAATCAGCGCGTTGATCCGCTGAAGTCGCGCACCCGAGAGCCAGCGTTCCGGCACGAAGTGGCCGAGCAGCTTGATGGCGAAGCAGAGCGCGCTGGTCGCGACGAGCACGAACCAGTCGCTCATCGCGGTCGCCACCCGACGACGACCGCGACGATCACCGTGGCGACGATCTCCAGGCCGGCGGGCACCAGCGGCGTCATCACGATCGCGAAGGCCATCGCCGCAACGGCCACCGCGCGGAGGAAGTTGTTCTCGAGGCGCGGCCACAGCAGTCCGAGGAACGCGGCCGGGACCGCCGCGTCGAGTCCCCACGACGCTGGAGCGCCTAGCGCGTGCGCGCCGATCGCGCCGATCAAGGTGAAGATGTTCCAGAACAGGTAGACCCCACCGCCGGTCAGCCAGAAGCCGGCGCGCATGGCGGCGACGCCGCGCGGGGCCTGGGACAGCGCGACCGCCGTCGACTCATCGATCGTGACCTGGGCCGCGGCGATGCGTCGCAGCCCCCGGGCGCGCACCAGCGGGGCCATCTGCATCCCGTAGAGCGCGTTGCGAGTGCCCAAGAGGGCGGCCGCGCCGATCGCGCTGGCCGGCGCGCCGCCGGCCGCCACGACACCGACCGCGGCGAACTGGCTCGCCCCCGTGAAGGTGAGGAGGGAGAAGAGGCACGTCTGCAGCACGGAGAATCCGGCGGCGATGCCCGCGGCCCCGAAGGCCACCCCGTAGGTCCCCACCGTGAGCGAGACACTCAGCGCGTCGCGGAGCGTCGCGCGCGGGGGGGACGCCATCGGTCCATTGTGGCCCACCGCCCGCGACGAACGCCGAGGGACCCCCGCACGAGCGCGGGCACTACAGTGGCGATAGGGACGATAGAGGAGACAACGTGTTCCTAGGTGAGATCTTTGGACCGGACCTGCTGATCGTCGTCATCGTCGTGGCCGTGCTCGTCTTTGGCGGTTCGGCAATCCCGAAGCTGGCCCGCAACCTGGGCTCGGCCAAGACCGAGTTCGAGAAGGGTCTGAAGACGGCCAAGGGCAAGGACGAGACGACCACCACGGCGTCCGATTCCGGCGAGACGAAGGCGCCCGACACGAACTCGTAGTCGCGTTCGGGTGGACCTGCTCGACCTGGCCGACCGGCTCTGGCGGGGCGACGCCAGCACCGCGGACCACCACCCCGTCGTCTTCAGCGGCGAGCTCTGCGAGGTTTCCGACGGCGTCGCCTTCCTGCCGACCTTCGGCAACTGCTCGGCCTTCACGACCGACGACGGGCTCTTCATGGTCGACACCGGCTCGGCATTCACCGCGGCCAAGCTCCACGCCGAGACCCGGCGCTGGACGAGCCAACGGCTCAACACGGCGGTCTTCTCGCACGGCCACATCGACCACGTCTTCGGCGTCGGGTTCTTCGACGACGAGGCGGTGGCGCAGCGCTGGACCCGACCCCACGTGGTGGCGCACGAGCACCTGCCTCGGCGCTTCGATCGCTACCGGCTCACCGCCGGCTACAACCAGGTCATCAACCGGCGCCAATTCGGCCTGGACAACCTGGTCTGGCCGACGCTGTACCGCTACCCCGACGAAACCTATGTCGCCACCCTCACGCTCGACGTCGGCGGGCTCGAGGTGCATCTGCGTCACGAGAAGGGCGAGACCGACGACGCCACCGTGACGTGGGTCCCCTCGCGCGCGGTGCTGTGCACGGGCGACCTCTTCGTGTGGTCGAGCCCCAACGCCGGTAACCCCCAGAAGGTCCAGCGCTTCCCGCGCGAGTGGGCTCAGGCCCTTCGCCGCATGGCCGAGCTCCCGGCGAACGTCCTGTTGCCGGGCCACGGCCTGCCCATCGTCGGCGCCGAGCGGATACACCAGGCCCTCACCGAGACCGCTGAGTACCTCGAGAGCCTCGTGGGCCAGACCCTGGAGCTCATGAACCAGGGGGCGCGCCTGAGCGACGTGCTGGCGAGCGTGACCGCGCCGCGTCACCTCGGCGACCGGCCGTTCCTCCAGCCGGTGTACGACGAGCCCGAGTTCATCGTGCGCAACATCTGGCGCCTCTACGGCGGCTGGTGGGACGGCAACCCGGCGACGCTGAAGCCGGCCGAGGACCGGCGGCTGGCCGGCGAACTCGCCGAGCTGGTCGGTGGGGCCGGGCGACTGGCCGAACGGGCCGAGGCGCTGGCGGCCCGGGGCACCGACGACGCGTTTCGCCTGGCCGGACACCTCGTGGAGATGGCCTGGCTCGCCGCACCCGACGACAGCGCGATCCGGGCGGCCCGCCAGCGGATCTTTGGTTTACGCGCTGACGCGTCGACGTCGACGATGGCCCGCGGCGTCTTCAACTGGGCCGCGCGCGAAAGCGGCGAGGCGCCGTGATCGCGCCGCGCGGCTGCGTCGCGGGTCGTGACTTCGAAGCGAAAGTGAGTAGTCTCGGGGGGTGGAAAAACCCACCCTGTCCCCTCAGGGTGTGACGACTCCATCCCACCGGTGGCGCCGCGTGCGGGGGATCGTTGCGCTCCCGTTGGCCGCGCTGGCGCTGGCGGGCTGCACGGTGCCCGCATTCGGAGCGAAGAAGGGCGTCACTCGGACGGCGCAGTCGACCTACCACCTCTGGCAGGGCTTCTCGATCGGCGCGGTCGTCATCGGGGCGTTCGTGATCGTGCTGGTCATCTACGCCGTGCTGCGCTACCGGCGCAGGAGCGACGAGATCCCGCCCCAGAGCCAGTACCACATCCCCATGGAGATGCTGTACACGATCGTGCCGATCCTCATCGTGTTCGGGCTCTTCGCCGCGACGATCGTCGTCGAGAACCAGGTCGTCGCCAATCCGCGCTCCCCCGTGACCATCGACGTCAACGCCTTCCAGTGGGGCTGGAAGTTCACCTACCCCGGCAGCGACGCGGTCGTGGTGGGCCAGACCACCCAGAACCCGACCATGGTGATGCCGGTCGACACCAGCGTGCACATCAACCTGACGTCCACCGACGTCCTGCACGGCTTCTACGTTCCCGAGTTCAACTTCTCGCGCTACGCCCTGCCGGGCGTGAAGAACCAGTTCACCTTCTACGCGGTCGACCGCGGGACGTTCGCCGGTCAGTGCACCCAGCTGTGCGGCCTCTACCATTCCCTGATGTACTTCCGCGTCAAGGTGGTGTCGCCGGCCCAGTACCAGACGTGGCTCGCCAGCTTCACGAACGGCGCCGCCGCGGCCGCGGCGGCGAAGGCGACGGGACAACAGACCTCGTCGGTGGTCCCGTCCAAGTCCACCTCTAGCCACGGAGCCCAATAGATGGTCGACGTCCTCGAGCACCCCGGCGTCATCGTCGACCACGGCCACGAGGAGCATCACGGGCCCTCGGGCATCCTCAAGTGGCTGACCTCGACCGACCACAAGGTGATCGGGCTCTCCTACACCATCACCTCGGTCATCATGCTGGTGATCGGCGGGGCCTTCGCCGAGATCATCCGGGCGCAGCTCGCGTCGCCCAACGGGACCCTGGTGTCGTTCGCCCAGTACAACGAGCTGTTCACCATGCACGGCTCGGTCATGATCTACCTCTTCGCGGGTCCCTTCGCGTTCGCCGCGCTGGCCAACTTCATCGTGCCGATCCAGATCGGGGCGCCCGACATGGCGTTCCCCCGGCTCAACGCCCTGTCGTACTGGCTGTACCTCACCGGGTCGATCACCATGCTCTCGGGCTTCTTCGTCGCCGGGGGCGCCGCGAACTTCGGGTGGGTCGCCTACGCCCCCTTGTCGAACTCGGCCAACACCCCGGGCGCGGGCGCCGACCTGTGGATCGGGGCGCTCCTGCTGACCGGATTCTCGGCGATCTTCTCCGGCGTCAACCTGTGCGCCACCATCTTCTACCTGCGCGCTCCGGGCATGACGATGTTCCGCATGCCCATCTTCACCTGGAACCTGCTGATCACGGCCATCCTCATCCTGCTCGCCTTCCCGGTGCTGACCGCCGGGCTGATCATGCTCTACTGCGACCGGCACTTCGGCACCCACATCTTCTCGGTGAACGGCGGGGGCGTGCCCGTGCTGTGGCAGCACATCTTCTGGTTCTGGGGCCATCCCGAGGTGTACATCCTGGCCCTGCCGTTCTTCGGCATGGCCACCGAGATCATCGCCGTCTTCTCACGAAAGCCGGTCTTCGGCTACAAGGGAATGGTCTTCGCCACGATCTCCATCGGAGCTCTCTCGCTGGGTGTGTGGGCCCACCACATGTTCACCACCGGCGTCGTCCTGCTGCCGTTCTTCTCCATCATGAGCCTGCTCATCGCGGTGCCCACCGGCATCAAGATCTTCAACTGGATCGGGACCATGTGGCGAGGGCAAATATGGTTCTCCACGGCCATGTTGATGGCCCTGGGCTTCCTCACGACCTTCCTGATCGGCGGCCTCACCGGCATCTACCTGGCCAGCCCGCCGCTGGACTTCTTCACCCACGACACCTACTTCGTGGTGGCCCACTTCCACTCGGTCGTGATGGCCCTCGTCTTCGCCGGCATGGGTGGCCTGTACTACTGGGGACCCAAGATCACGGGCTACCTGCTCAACGAGCGCCTGGGCAAGATCCAGTTCTGGTTCCTGCTGATCGGCACCAACCTGTTCACGCTGCCTCAGTACCTGCTGGGCCTCGAGGGGATGCCCCGGCGCGTCGCCGTGTACCCCCACGACCCGCAGTGGAAGAACCTCAACGATTGGAGCTCGATCGGCGCGGCGCTGATCGGCGTCTCGACGGTGATCTTCGTGATCAACGTCGTGCACAGCTGGAAGAAGTACCCGGCCGGCGACAACCCCTGGGACGCCCAGACGCTCGAGTGGTTCACCACGTCACCGCCGCCGCACCACAACTTCTACCGGCTGCCCCAGATCCGCTCGGAGCGCCCGACGTGGGACTACAACCACCCCGAGCACCGGTCTCTGGGACACGGCAACCACGCGCCCGCGCACGACGAGGCGCCCGATGAGGTGCCGGTCGCGTGAAGGTCGAAGCAAAGCTCATGCTCGGCCTCGGCCTGTTCTTCGGGCTGATGTGCGCCGTCTACTGGAACTGGAGCCTGGAGAACGCCGGCGGGGTGATGATGTTCGCCGGCATGCTGCTCGGGTTCCTGCCCGGCGGCTACTACTACTGGTGGAGCCGGCGGATGAAGCCGCGTCCCGAGGACGACCCCCAGGCCACGCAGGCGTCGGGCGCCGGCGTGGTGGGAGCATTCCCGGGCACCTCGATCTGGCCCTTCACGATGGGCATGGGCGCCTTCTTCTGCGTGCTCGCCCTGGTCTTCGGCGTCTGGTTCCTCCTGCCCGGCCTCGCGCTGGTGGGGTGGTCTCTGCTGGGCGGCACCGCCGAGGGACGCCGGGGCGGACCGCACTGAGTCACCGCGTCGAGCGCGGTGACCGTGACGCCGTTCTCCCACGGGCGCGGCGCGAGTAGCGCGTTACCCTACTTCGGTGCTCGAAGGCTGGACGCGCGCCGTCATCCGCTGGCGCGTCGTCGTGGTCGGTGCCTGGATCGTCGTCGTCGTCCTCGGCGTCGTGGCGTCAGCGCGTCTGCCGGACCTGCTCACGACGTCGCTGAGCGTCCCGGGGTCGTCCTCGGCGGCGGCCAACGACATCCTCGTGCGTCACTTCGGCGACAACATCGAGGGCACCTTCACCGTCGTCGTCGCGCACGTGCGCGCGGGCGAGCCCCTCGCGCGCGACGAACGCGAGATCGCCGCGGCCGCCCGGGCCGTCCCGGGCGCCGCCGTCTCCCAGGAGCGTCTGACCTTCGGACTGCTCTACGCCAACGTGACAACGACCCACCCGCTGGCCGTCGCGGCGGCCGACACCACGACGCTTCGCCGCGCGCTGAGCGCTGAAGGGCTCGCGAGCGCGATGGTGACCGGCCCCCCCGCGCTGCAGCACGACCTCACGCCCATCCTGCGCGGCGACCTGCTCACCGGAGAGGTCGTGGCGGTGATCGTCGCGCTCCTGCTGCTCATCGTCGTGCTCGGCCTCTCCGGGACCGTCGTCGTGCCCTTCGCGGTCGCCGCGGGCACCGTCGCCGGCGCGCTGGGCGCCGTCTACCTCCTCGCGCTGCGCCTCTCGATGGTGCTCTACGTCCCCAACGTTGTCGAGCTCATCGGCCTCGGCCTGGCCATCGACTACTCCCTGCTCGTGGTCCATCGCCTGCGCGCCGAGGCGCGCACTGGCAGCATCGACGACGCGCTCGTGCGCACGATGTCGCGCGCCGGTCGCACCGTTCTCTGGTCGGGGCTGACCGTCGCGCTCGGCGTGTCGGCGCTCCTGCTGGTCCCGGTGCCGTTCGTGCGATCGCTCGGCCTGGCCGCCCTCACCGTCCCGATCGCCGCGATCGCCGCAGCCACGACCCTGCAGCCGGCCCTTCTCTCAATGCTCGGACGGCGGGGTCTTCGCGCCGTCGGTCCGCGCGGACTGCTGGATCCGGACCTCACCGGCGGGCTCTGGACCCGGGTGACGGGCACGGTCGTTCGCCACCCGCTCCGCTGCCTGGCCCCGGCGCTGATCGTGCTGGCCGGCTGCGGCGTCGGCCTGGCGTGGCTCCAGGTGACCCCGGCCTCGGAGAGCGCCGTGCCCCACAGCGTGCAATCTGCCCGGGCCCTGGCCCTGGTGCAGTCGCGACTCGGGCCCGGCGTCGCCACGCCCATCGAGGTGGTCATCGACAGCGGCGGTCCCCACCGTGCCCTGTCGCGCGATCAGTCTGCGGCCCGACTGCGGCTGGCGGAGTCGATACTGAGCGACCCCGAGGTCCTCGTCGTGGCGATCGGGGTCAAGGGGCCCTATGTCGACCCGACGGGGCGCTACGCGCAGGTCTTCGTGATCGCGCGCCACGACTTCGGGTCCGCGCCCGCCCAGGCGCTCGTGCGACACATTCGCGGTCTGGTCGCGCGCGCCCGCTTCCCCGCCGGGACGACGCTCGACTTGGGCGGCGCACCGTCCCAGGGCGTGGACTTTCTCCGCGCGGTCTACGGTTCGTTCCCCGCCATCGTCCTAATCACCCTGACGCTCGCCGTCGCCGTGCTGACCCGGGCCTTCCGCTCGTTGACCCTGGCGGGTCTCGCCGTCGTGCTCGACCTGGTCTCGGTCGCGGCGGCCTACGGATTGGTGGTCGCGATCTTTCGCTCCGGCGCGGGCGCTCGCCTGCTGGGCACCTACCACGTGAGCCAGGTCGAGGGCTGGGTGCCGGTCTTCATCTTCGCCGTCCTCTTCGGGCTCTCCTCGGACTACGAGGTCTTCATCGTGTCGCGGATACGCGAGGCCCACGACGCCGGGGCCACGACCGTCGAGGCCATCCGCGAGGGCCTGGCGCGCACCGGAGCCGTCGTGAGCGCGGCCGCGCTGATCATGATCGGCGCACTCACCGGGCTGGTCGCCGGGCGCATCGCCGGTCTCCAAGAGCTCGGTGTCGGGTTGTCCCTCGGGATCTTGATCGACGCCACGCTGGTGCGCGGGGTCGTGCTGCCCAGTGTCATGACGCTCCTGGGCGAGCGCACCTGGTGGCTGCCGCGACCGGTGGCGCGCCTGCTACGCGTCACGGCCCCGCCCGGGGGCGGGGCCGTGACCGAGTCGGTCGACCTTACTTGACGATGCGGATCGCCAAGTGAATCGACGGGACCTGATACCCGAGGGCCAGGCCCGGGTCGTCGTGATTGCCCGAGAGCAGGGGAACCATGCCGTAGTAGGTGCCCAGGTTCGGTGACAGCGAGTAGAGCAGCGGATAGAGGTCGATGATGTGAACGCCGGGTCCGCCGGTCGCCGTCAGGTGGACGGCCATGTATCCGTTGGAGTGGAACCCACAGCCGTACCCGATGTAGCTGTTGTCGTAGTCGACCGCCAAGGTGTTGTCGAGCTGCGTCCAACCGACGCCCAGGATGCTGATGGTGAACTCCTGGCCCTCCTTGAACGTGTACGTGCCCGTGCCGACCTGGCCACCGACTTCGTTGGCGAGCGCGGCCGTGTCCTTCGCGGTGGCGACGCCCATGGACAGCAACTTGCCGGCCTTGTTGTAGAAGGGCATGATGCTCTCCTTCACGTAGAAGGGGACCTGAACCTCGACCAGGCTGCCCACGCCGGGCACCCGGTTGCCGGCACCGTCGGTGGCCGTGGCGCCCTTGATGACCACGATGGCGTGCCAACCACCGAGGGTGTCAACACCAGGGTTGTTCGGAATGGTGACGCGCTGGTCCAACGTGCCGTTGGCCACATTCGCGTTGCCGAGGGACGTGTAGGTGTAGCCCCAGCAGGTGCCGGTGCAGTTGACGCGGCTGCCGGTGACCGAGACGAGGTCCACTTCGACGCCGCCGGTGGCCGAGGAGGGCAGTCCGGTGACGTGCAGCGCGGTCTTGGTGCCCACTGGACCACTGGTGGGTGACAACGTCGCGGTCGCGGTGCTGGCGGGATCGATGGCGGTGGGCTGGCTGACCTTCGAGCCGAGAGCGGCGTTGTACATGGTCGTCAGATCGTTGGCGCTCACGTTCGGCGTGACACTGGTGGGCCACGTGATCGAAGGCTTGGGCAGCGCGTTGCCCTTGGTTACCGTGAAGACGCGTGCGGCACCATTGTCATCGGTGATCGGTGACTGGATGGGGTTCATGTACTGGAAGCTGATGGCGTCACCGACCTGGACGACGTGGGGGCCGATGCCACCCGACGCTCGAATGGTCACACTCGCGGTGCCGCGGGTCCAGTTGCCCATGATCTCGCCGGCGTAGTGGTTGTCCCAGAGGATCGAGCCCCCGCCGCCGTAGGGATTGGCGTCCATGGACGTGTAGGTGACGGTGATGGGCGTGCCGACCGGCCCACGCCTGGGTGAGATCGTCACGGTGCGCAACAGGTCGAAGGACCCGTTGGCGACCCCGACGCCGCCGGCCACCGCCCAGATGTCGTGGTTGCCGCCGAAGTCCGTGGGCGCCGTCGTCGCGAGGCTGAAGTTGCCGCTGGCGTCCGTCGTTACCGTGGCCAAGTTCACGTACATCGAGTTGCTGTTGTTGAGGAGAGACGAGGCGGAGGTCGGCGAGTAGACCGAGCCCAGGTAGTCAACCGTGTTGGGCTCCGGGTCCACGCTCCACGTGGCCGTGTTGGTACCCCACGTGAGCTGCAACGTCGTATTGGGGGTGAGTCCGGTTCCCTTCAGCGTGATGGGTGTTCCGGTGACGCCGGCCTGCGGACTGGTCGTGAGCTTCTGGTAGTTCGCCGACGCCGTGAAGGTCGTGGCCGTGATGCCGCTGTAGGGCAACGCCGTGCCGGGAAGTCCGCTCGGCGCGGTGAGTTGCATGGGGTTGGCCGGTGGGGCCGACGCGGCGCCACTCGACGTGGCCAGCATCACGATCGGCAAGGCGGCAGCCACGGCGATCCGTACCGCGATCGAACCGCGGAACCTCTTTCCTTGAGTCAACTTCATGGTTCCCTCTCCCTTCCCGCTTCCCTCTCGGGACTTTGGCGAGTGTCTTTGTACCTTGGTTTTCACTGCGATGCCACGAGTCCCGAGTGAACTTTGAATCTTGAATCGTTCACTCGGGACTACTGGGACATTGGCGATGCTTTACATCTGAACGGCTCTTACTTCAACGTGACCGGAGCGGCCAGCAACGTGAGCACCGACATCGTGTGGTTGGGCTGGAACGTCCCAGTCTCGCCGGGCACGGCCTTGGTCACGACAATGGTCTTGACGGTGTGGTACGTGCGGAGCACTAACTTGCCCCGGACCCGGACGCGCTTGTGGGTGACGACGGTGACCTTCTTGGTCACGGCCGGAACGGCGATGGTCGTCATGGTGATGGTGTACGGAATCGGACCCGTCGGGCTGTACTGGCCAGCGCCGGTTCCCGTCTGGAGCACGCCAGTCCACATTCCGAGTCCGCCATGGTTGCCGTAGGTCAGCGGAATCGCGGTCGAATAGCCGGTGACCGTGACGGAAGCACTGGTCACGTTCGCTGACGTGAGCGCGGCGCCACCCAGATCGGCGTCATTGGCAGCCACCCGGAAGACGATGCCGTCTCCGACCACGTAGGACGACTGGATGCCGCAGGCGTTGGCCGTGCCCACCGTGTCGACGATGAACGAGATCGGGCCGGCCGTGTCGCCCTGGATCGGTGCGGCGATGGTCACGTTGTACGTCGCGGCCGTGGCGTTCGCGTAGTCAGTCGTGTCAGTGGGTACGAATGTGGCGCCAAACGCGACGGATCCCGCAGCGGTTGGAACCCACGCACACGACGCGATAAACGGGGTCGTCGTGCTCGTCGCCACAGCTGCGCAACCAGTAATCGTGGTGCCGCTCACGGTGAAGGTGACCGCACCGGCGACGCTGGTGGTCGCCACGAGGGGCGGCGTCGTTCCAGGGAACTCTCCCTTCGCGCCGCTCAACACGATGGTGGGTGTCGTGGTGGCTGCCGAAGCAGAGCCCACACTGAACACGACGACGCTGCCCAGGGCCAGGGACCCTACGGCAAGCAATGACATGAGTCTCTTCATGATGATTCTCTCCTGTTGGTGGGTTGGTGGGGCTACTTGTTGACGGTCAGGGTGCCGGTGAGCGTCGCGCTGAACGAATCGCTCTCGGTGGAGCCGGCCGTGGTGCTCTGGATCGAGAAGGAGCCCTTGAAGGACAGGGTGCCCTTCGCGCCCTTGTACTTGCCGGTGCCGCTCACGATCGTGGCGACGCCGCTGACGGTGACCGGGGTCGGCGCGGCCGAGTTGACGGCGCAGGCCTGGGTCTTGGCTGACGAGACGACCTTGACGACGATCCTGGAGCCAGCGCCGACCAGAGTGCCGTTACCCGAGAACGGGTTGCACGTGCTGGCCGCGGTGCCCGCGCCCTTGCCCGCCATCGTGCTCTTGCCGAGCAACGTCGCGGTACCCGTGCCATTGACGGAGGTGGCCGAGACGCCGGTCGAGCTCCACAACAGGGCGATGGTTCCCGAGTAGCTGCCCTTGAAGGCGACCTTCTTGGTCTTCGCCTTGACGACGTGGGCGGCGAGGCTCGACGCGTGGGTCGGGGCCTTGACCGCGGCCTGGGAGGTCACGGCGAAGCCGGTCAGGACCAGGGTGCTGATGGTGCCTACTGCTAGCAATCTCTTGAAAGTTTCCATGAGCCCAACGTAGGTATCCCCTGGATAGGCGACCTAGAGGCGTAAGTCCCATTATTCCGTTTTATGTGGTCAACCTGTGCTTTTGATAGAGTAAACCTATGACCATGGTCGACGGACTGACGGTCCAGCAGCTGCGCTACTTCGTCGCGGTGGCCGACGAGCAGCAGTTCACGCGGGCGGCCGAACTGCTCAACGTCGCCCAGCCATCGCTGAGCTCGCAGATCAATCGGCTCGAGCAGGCGTTGGGGGTCTCGCTCTTTCACCGCACGGTGCGACCGGTCACGTTGACCGACGCCGGCTACGAACTGCTCCCGCTCGCGCGCCGCGTGCTGGCCAGCGTCAACGACGTAATGCGCGGCGTCGCTGAGGTTGAAGCTCTGCGGCGCGGACAGGTGACGGTGGGCGCGACGCCGAGCCTCGGCGCTTCGCTGCTGCCGCGCGTCCTCGCCCACTTCCACCAGCACTATCCCGAGATCAGCCTCACCGTCGTCGAGCGCCACTCCGACGACCTCGCGACGCAGCTCGAGAGCGGAGCGTTGGACGTCGCGCTGGCGATCCTGCCGCTGACGCGCGCCACGCTCGAGGTGACCGTCCTCGCGACCGAGGAGCTCGTGGTCATGGTGGCCGACGACCATCCGCTCGCCCAGCACGACGTCATTCGCATCAGCGATCTGCGTGACGTGGCCATGATCATGTTCCGCGAGGGCTACGACCTTCGCACGACGACGATCAACGCCTTCGCGCGCGCCGGCTTCGAGCCGACCGTGGGTCTCGAGGGTGCCGAGGTCGGCAGCGTCCACGCGTACGTCACCGCGGGGCTGGGCGCGGCCATCGTGCCGAGCATCGTCGCCATGGGCGCGCCCGGCGTGCGCGCACTTCACTTGGCGTCACCCGCGCTCGAGCGCACCATCGGATTGGTCCGGCCGAACCACCACGCCCCCACGCGCGCCACCGCGGCGCTCATCGACGAGATCACCTCGATGCTCGCGCGCGGCGAGTGGCCGAGCCCGATGGAGTCAGGTCTGCATCGCACGGCCCCTTCGAAGGGCCAGGTCGCGCGCAGCGCATGAACGCCGGCGTGTTCCAACCGGGGGCCGCTGGGGCCATGCCTAGGATGGTCGAGGTCCCAAGGGCGCCTCACCGGCCCGTCGTGATGAGGAGCGAGGAGTAGCTGTGGCGGTCGCGGAGAGTTCCACGAAGGTTGTCCTCGGGGGGGCCCGCGGCGGTCCCGAGGCCACGACACTGCGGCGTGACCGGTGGTGGGTCCAGCCGGTGCTCACGGTGTCGGTGCTCAGCGCCTTCGTCATCTACTCGACGTGGGCCGCGTTCCAGAACAAGAACTACTTCGTCGGCGCCAACGTGCACCGAGACCTCATCAGCCCCTTCTACTCGCCCTGCCTCGTTCGCTCGTGCGTGCCCGGCGCCGCCCACGGCGTCCTCTTCTCGTGGTGGACGATCTCGCCGGCCCTGCTCATCCTGATCTTCCCGCTGGGCTTCCGCCTCACCTGCTACTACTACCGGCGCAGCTACTACCGGGCCTTCTGGTGGTCGCCCCCGGCCTGCGCGGTCGCCGACGCGCACGGGAGCTACTCGGGCGAGACGCGCTTCCCGCTAGTGATGCAGAACCTGCACCGGTACTTCTTCTATTTCGGCCTGATCCTCAACGTCATCCTCAGCTACGACGCGGTGCTCGCGTTCCGCCAGCCCGGCATCGGCTGGGGGGTCACCGTGGGCACGCTGGTCCTCACGCTCAACGCGGTGCTGCTCTGGCTGTACTCGGTGAGCTGCCACGCCTGCCGACACCTGTGCGGCGGCGGGGTGCGCAGCTTCAAGGCCCACCCCCTGCGCTACCGCTTCTGGAAGATGCTGACCCCGCTCAACGCCAAGCACATGAACCTGGCGTGGGCCTCGCTGATCTTCGTCGGCCTGACCGACGTCTACGTGCGCCTCGTCGCCTCGGGTGCGTTGACCGACTACCGGATCTTCTAAGAAGGATCGACCGTGACCCCCTACGAGCACCACGAGTACGACGTCGTGATCATCGGCGCCGGCGGCGCGGGCCTGCGCGCGGCCATCGAGGCCAAGGCTCGCGGCCTGCGCGTCGCCGTCGTGACCAAGTCACTCCTCGGCAAGGCCCACACCGTGATGGCCGAAGGCGGCATGGCCGCGGCGATGGGCAACGTGCAGTCCGAGGACAACTGGATGGTGCACTTCCGCGACACGATGCGCGGCGGCAAGATGCTCAACAACTACCGCATGGCCGAGCTGCACGCCAAGGAGGCGCCCGACCGCGTCTACGAGCTCGAGCAGTGGGGCGCCCTCTTCGACCGCACCGCCGAGGGAAAGATCCTCCAGCGTGACTTCGGCGGGCATCGCTACGCGCGCCTCGCTCACGTCGGCGACCGCACGGGCCTGGAGCTGATCCGCACCCTCCAGCAGAAGGTCGTGTCGATGGGCATCGACGTGTTCATGGAGTGCAAGGTGCTGCGCCTGGTGCGCGACGCCGACGGGCGCATCGCCGGGTGCGTGGCCTACTGGCGCCCGACCGGCGAGATCGTGACCTTCGCGGCCGCCAGCGTGATCGTCGCGACGGGCGGCGTGGGCCGGTCGTGGAAGTTCACGACGAACTCGTGGGAGAGCACCGGCGACGGCCACGCCATGGCGCTGTGGGCCGGCGCCCAGCTGATCGACATGGAGTGCATCCAGTTCCACCCCACCGGGATGGTCTGGCCCCTCAGCGTGCGCGGCCTGCTGGTGACCGAGGCCGTGCGCGGCGACGGCGGCGTGCTGCGCAACTCCGAGGGCCAGCGCTTCATGTTCAACTACGTCGCCGACATGTTCCGCGCCGAGACGGCCGACACCGAAGAGGAGGCCGACCGCTGGTACGACGACCACGACGCCGGCCGTCGACCACCCGAGCTCCTGCCGCGCGACGAGGTCGCGCGCGCCATCAACACCGAGGTCAAGGCGGGCCGCGGCACGCCCCACGGCGGGGTCTTCCTGGACATCGCCAGTCGGCGATCCGCCGAGTTCATCCGGCGCCGGCTGCCCTCGATGTACCACCAATTCATGGAGCTGGCCGGCGTGGACATCACGCGCGAGCCGATGGAGATCGGTCCGACCTGCCACTACATCATGGGGGGCGTCAAGGTCGACGCGGAGACCGAGGCGACGCGAGTCCCGGGCCTCTACGCCGCCGGGGAGGTCGCCGCCGGCCTGCACGGCGCCAACCGCCTGGGCGGCAACTCGCTCAGCGACCTCGTCGTCTTCGGGCGCCGCGCCGGCATCGCGGCGGCCGAGTACGCGGCCAGCTCGACCGGACCGCGCACCTTGGACGACGCGTCGGTCGAAGAGGCCGTCGCCGAGGCGCTCGCGCCCTTCGAGCGCACCGAGGGCGAGAACCCCTACGACATCCAGCGCGACCTCCAGGAGATGATGCAGGCCAACGTCGGCATCATCCGCAACGCCGCGGAGATCGACGACGCGCTCGAGAAGCTCCAGGGCTTCTGCGATCGGGTCCGGCGCATCAAGGTCACCGGCGGGCGGGCCTACAACCCCGGTTGGAACCTGGCCACCGACCTGCCGAGCATGATCACGGTGTCGCGGACCACGGCGCTGGGCGCGCGCGACCGCCACGAGTCGCGCGGCGGTCACACCCGCGAGGACTTCCCTACGGCCGACCCCGAGTACGCGACCTTCAACCTGGCGCACTCGGCACCCGGCGGACGGTGGGATGGCGACTACCTCACGGAGCGGTCCGCGCTCCTGGAGATACCCGACGAACTCAGGGCCCTGCTCGAGGAGGCGAAGTGATGTCCGAAGTGACCATGCGCATCTGGCGCGGCGACGCGTCCGGCGGCGACTTCGAGAGCTTCACGCTCGAGCAGAACGAGGGCGAGGTCGTCCTCGACGTAATCCACCGGATTCAGGCGAGCGCCGCCCCGGATCTGGCGTGCCGCTGGAACTGCAAGGCCGGCAAGTGCGGTTCCTGCTCGGCCGAGATCAATGGCAAGCCCCGCCTCATGTGCATGACCCGCATTGACCAGCTCCCCGAGGGTCCCGTGACGGTGACGCCGATGAAGGCCTTCCCGGTCATCCGCGACCTGGTCACCGACGTGTCGTTCAACTTCGCGATGGCCGAGCGGGTCCCGGCGTTCCTGCCGCCCCCGATGCCCGCCGACGGCTTCCGCATGTTCCAGGTCGACGTCGAGCGCGGCCAGGAGTTCCGCAAGTGCATCGAGTGCTTCATGTGCCAGGACGTCTGCCACGTGATCCGCGACCACGAGGACAGCAAGACTCACTACGCCGGACCGCGCTTCTTCATCCGCTACGCCGAGCTCGAGATGCACCCCCTCGACACGAACGACCGGCGCGAGTTCATCCGCGAGGAGATGGGCCTGGGCTACTGCAACATCACGAAGTGCTGCACCGAGGTGTGCCCCGAGCACATCAAGATCACCGACAACGCCATCATCCCGCTGAAGGAGCGCGTCGTGGACGCCCACTACGACCCCATCGCCTGGCTCGGTCGCAAGATCACCCGGCGCGTCAAGAGGTCGTCGGACGCCGCCGCGGTGCAGCCGGCCCCCTAGCGCGTGGCCGACTTCTTGAGCGACGACTGGTTCGCTGACCTCAACTCCTCGTTGGCCGCCGCCGGACCCGTGCCCCTCGAGGGCCGCGCCACCGTGCGCGTCGTGCTCGACTTCGCCGACGGCCCCGGCTCGCTGCCGCACGCCCTCACCTTCACCCTCGCGCCCGAGGGAGCGTCGGTGAGCGCGGGCGACCACCTGGCTGCCGACGCGCTCGTGCGCCTCGCCTTCAGCGACGCCCGGGACCTCGTGAACGGGTCGGTCACCAGCGCGGACGCGCTGCGCGAGGGCCGGGTGAAGGTCCGCGGCGACTTGGACGCCGTGGTGAGCCTGGCCGAGTGGCTGAAGAGGGCCCACCCGCGCGCCGAGGGATGAGCGTGGACCTGCCGCTGCTCGAGGACGACCGCGGCGAACCCGGGGTGATCGAGGCGCACATGATGCACCAACGCGAGCACGCGATCGCCCCGGTCGGAGTCCTGTGCTTCTTCAACGACGTCCTGGAGCGGTTCGCGGCGGACGGGCGCCTGCGCGAGGTCTACACGCTGCACAGCGAGATCGGCCACAACCCCGTCTACGAGTTCGCCGCCGCCGAGGGTCCGGTCACCGTCGTGCATCCCGGGGTGGGCGCGCCGTTGGCCGCCGGCATCGTCGAGGAGGTGGCGGCCCTGGGCGTGCGCACCTTCGTCGCGTGCGGTGGCGCCGGGGCGCTCGTCGACGACCTGGCCCTGGGCCACGTTATGGTCGTGACGTCAGCGCTGCGCGACGAGGGCACCAGCCTGCACTACATGTCGCCCAGCCGGATCATCGACGCGGACCCCGACGGCGTGCGCGTGCTCGAAGAGACGCTGCGCGCGCTCGGTGTCGACTACTTCCTGGGGCGCACCTGGACCACCGACGCGCTGTTTCGCGAGACCCGGGCCCGGGTCTCGCGCCGGATCGACGAGGGCTGCTCGGTCGTGGACATGGAGTCCGCGGCGTTCATCGCCGTCGCCCGGTATCGGGGCCTGCGCTTCGCGCAGTTGCTGTACGCCGGAGACTCGCTGGCCGGCGAGGAGTGGGACTCGCGCCACTGGGACCGGGCCGGCTCGATCCGCGAGCGACTCTTGGAGGTCGCGGCGCGCGCCGCCGTGACCCTGCACGACGCACCCCTCTGACACCGGGTCGGTAGGCTCCGCCACCATGGCCACGCCCGTGACGCGCGTCTACATCGAGGAGACCCGCCGCGCCGCCTTCGCGGTCGCCCTCGACTGGCCCGGGTGGTGTCGCCGGGCCAAGACGGCCGACCTGGCTGTTCAGACGCTCCTCGACTATCGAGACCGCTACGCCGAGATCGTGTCGGGCGAGTTCGACCCCGGCCGGGTCCGCATCGTCGCCACGCTCGAGGGCAACGCGACGACCGACTTCGGCGCGCCCGACGCGCGCGGGCCGTGGGACGCCACTCCCCTGACGCGCGCCGAGACGGCGCGCCAGCTCGCCCTCGTCGAGGACTGCTGGCGCTACTTCGACCGCGTCGCCGCCGGGGCACCGGCCTCCCTGCGCAAGGGACCGCGCGGCGGCGGGCGCGACCGCGACGCGGTGGTCGATCACGTGCGTGAGGCCGAGCGCGCGTACGCCTCGCGCATCGGGACTCGCGTCGCGTCGGGCACTCCGTGGCCCGAGCTGCGCGCAGTGATCCTCGACACCCTGCGCGCGGGCTCGACCAACCCCAAGTGGCCGACCCGCTACGCCGTGCGCCGCCAGGCCTGGCACATCACCGACCACGCGTGGGAGATCCAGGACCGCAGTGGCTGACGGGGTCCTGGAGCCTGCCGACGTGCCCACGGTCGACGTCAACGGTCTCGCGACGCGCTACGAGACCCGAGGGGAGGGCCAGCCCATCGACTTGATCCTGGGGCTGGCCCTCGATCTCTCCGAGGCGGAGCCAATCGTCGCCGGTCTCGCGGAGCACTTCCGTGTCCTCGCCCACGACAACCGCGGGGCCGGCGGCACCGCGAGTCCCGCGGGGCCCTACTCAGACGCCGCGACTCCGCCGTCGACGGCGGCGAACGACGCGTCGGGTCCGGTTGGGCCGAGCCGCGCCGCTCCGATCAAGAATCCGAGTGCCGCCACAGCGCTCCCGAGGGCCGGTGCCCACTGCGGAACGAAGTAGCGAAAGCCGACCGTGTGAGTGCCCGCCGCGAACACGCTGATCTGCACCGCCGCCAGGACCTGCTCAACCGCGAAGAGGAAGAAGCCTCGACGGATGATCGTGCGCTGGCGCTCTTCATCGGTTCTCAACTGACCGAGGAACCACCATCCCCCGAGGACCGCGAAGGTCGCCAACAGATTCGCCATCACGCCCACGTCGTATCGAGAGGACTGCGACCAGAGCGCCCCGCCGCTCCACAGGTTGATGAGGTTCACGACGGCGCCGAGGGCAGTGATCGTGTACCCCGTCACGATGTATCGCGACGATCGATCCAGCATCACCGAGACGGTGTCACGCTAAACCTCTACGTTCTCGTCGCCCGTTGGACCAAGTGCTCGTCCCGTCTCCAGCAGCGACTTGAGGCTCGAGAGGACGGCGGGCCACCCGTCGCGCACCGCGAGCAGGACGGGACTGTCGGGCGTGAATCCCGCGTGTCGCACCGTCAGGCGCGTGCCGAACTCTCCGGGCTCGATCTCGAAATGGGCGATGGAGCGCGGCTGGGCGGCGAAGGCCGCGACGACGTCGGCCGGAGTGTCGTGCGCGTGCGCCCATCCCTCGCTGAAGGTGTGCCACGTGTAGGCCAGGCGTCGGGGCGCCTCGCACTCCACCACGACCTGGTCGGCGTCGGCCACGGCCGTCGCCGGAAACTCCCACGTCATCGTCGAGCCCGGACGCCAGTCGGCCGGAACCGGAGGCCCGACCAGTACCGCGACGTCACCTCCGGATCGGTCAGGGCACGCCACACCTCGTCTGGCGTCGCGCGGACGTACGTCGTGTACACGAACTCGGTCACGTCTCCCCCTTCATGCCGAGGTCGTCCTCGGCGTTGGCTGGTTGGCCTTCACTCCGCGAGCGGCGCACGCGGCTGCCTCCTCCACCCGGGCCGCGCGGGTCGCGGGGCGCACGGCGTGCTCGATCCACGCGAGGATGATCTTCCTCGACGACTGGCTGAACGCGTCCCAGTTCCTCTTCGCGCCGGCGTGGCGCCGGAACGCCGACGCGAGGTCGGGGGGAACTTCCAGCCGTTCGACCGCGTCCATCTTGCTCCACTGCCCCGTCGACTTCGCGCGCTCGACGGCGCGCAGCCCGGCCGGCTGCATCCGGCCCGACGTCACCAGCCGCTCGATCCGGGACTTGTTGGACGTCGACCACACGCTGGCCGGGCGCCGCAGCGCCATCCAGAGCTTCGTGCGCCGCTCGTCGACCGTCGCGGTCTTCGAGTCGATCCAGCCCCAGAAGAGGGCCTCGCACACGATCTCCTCGTAGTCCATCGGCGCCGTGCTCGCGGTCTTCTTGGGGAACACGAGCCAGATCCCGTCCTCGCGGGTGTGGTGTCGCCGCAGCCAGTCGCGCCACTGGCGCTGCGTCGTCACCTCGACGTGGTCGGCCGCGCTCATCGCCGCGAGTCTAGGAACAGCGCGACGACGGCGCGACTGCTAGATCAATCCGAGCGCGCTGACCTCGTCGCGCTCGGCGAGCAGCTCGGCCGTCGTGATCCCCACCCGCTCGGCGGCGAAGTCGTCACGGGCGAAGCCCTCCTTCACCGACCACGACCCGTGGCCGTCGGCGAGGACCGGCAGGCCGAAGGTGAGGCCCTCGGGCGTGCCGTACTCGCCGCGGCTGGTCACGCCCGCCGACACGCAGTCGTCGGCGGGCGTCGCCGTGCGCAGACCCACGACCGTGTCGATCGCGGCGTTGGCCGCGGACGCCGCCGAGCTCGCTCCGCGCGCCTCGATGATGGCGGCGCCGCGCTTCTGGACCGTCGTGATGAACTCACCGCGCAGCCACTCGTCGTCGGCGATCACGTCGGAAGCGCACGCGCCGCCAATCGTGGCGTTGGCGAAGTCGGGGTACTGCGTCGCCGAGTGGTTGCCCCAGATGGCCAGGTTCTTGACGCTGGCCACGGGGACGCCGGCCCGCTTGGCCAGCTGGGTCTCGGCGCGGTTCTGGTCGAGGCGCGTCATGGCGAACCAGCGATCCGCCGGGACCTCGGGTGCGCTGGAACGCGCGATGAGGCAGTTGGTGTTGCACGGGTTGCCGACCACCAGCACTCGCACGTCGGAGGCCGCGTGCTCGGCCACCGCGCGGCCCTGGGGCTTGAAGATGCCGCCGTTGACGTTGAGCAGGTCGCCGCGCTCCATACCGGCCTTGCGGGGAATGGATCCGACGAGCAGCGCCCACGACGAGCCGTCGAACGCGGTCGCCAGGTCGCTCGTCGCCTCAACCCCGGCCAGCAGCGGGAAGGCGCAGTCGTCCAGCTCCATCACCACGCCCTCCAGGGACTTCATGGCGGGCTCGATCTCCAGCAACCGAAGGACGACCGGTGTGTCGGGCCCGAGCAGCTGGCCCGATGCGATGCGAAACACCAGCTGGTAGCCGATCTGGCCGGCGGCGCCGGTCACGGTGACGTGGACGGGGGTGGTCATGGCGCTCCTTATGAGAGACGGTCGACGATCGCTGAGGCGAACTCCGAGCACTTGACCTCGGTGGCGCCCTCCATCAGGCGCGCGAAGTCGTAGGTGACGACCTTGTCGGAGATCGTGGCCTCCAGGGCCGCCACGATGTCGGTGGCGGCGTCGGTCCATCCGAGGTGCTCGAACATCAGGACCCCCGAGAGCAGGACCGAGCCGGGGTTGACCTTGTCCTGGCCCGCGTACTTGGGCGCCGTGCCGTGGGTCGCCTCGAAGATCCCGTGGCCGGTGACGTAGTTGATGTTGGCCCCGGGCGCGATGCCGATGCCGCCGACCTGGGCGGCGAGCGCGTCGGAGAGGTAGTCGCCGTTGAGGTTGGTGGTGGCGATCACGTCGAACTCGGCCGGGCGCGTCAGGGTCTGCTGGAAGGCGATGTCGGCGATGGCGTCCTTCACCAGGATCCTGTCGCCGGGCTGGCCGCCGCACTCGTCCCAGCCCACCGCCACGTCGGCGAACTCGTCGCGCACGATCGCGTAGCCCCACCTCATGAAGGCGCCCTCGGTGAACTTCTGGATGTTGCCCTTGTGGACCAGGGTCACCGAGCGACGAGCGTGGACCTGCGCGTACTTGAGCGCGGCGCGCACCAGGCGTTCCGACCCGCTCTGAGAGATCGGCTTGACGCCCAGCCCGCTCATCTCCTTGATGTCCCATCCGTAGGACTCCCTGAGGAAGAACCGCAGCTTCTCGGCCTCGGCCGTGCCCGCCTCGAGCTCCAGTCCGGCGTAGACGTCCTCGGTGTTCTCGCGGAAGATGACCATGTCCACGAGTTCGGGGTGCTTGACCGGTGACGGCACGCCCTGGAACCAGCGCACCGGCCGCAGGCACACGTACAGGTCGAGCAGCTGGCGCAGCGCGACGTTGAGTGACCGGAAGCCTCCGCCGATCGGGGTGGTGAGGGGACCCTTGATCCCGATCAGGTAGTCGCGGAAGTCGGTCACCGTCTGCTCGGGCAGCCAGTCGCCGGTCTCGTTGAAGGCCTTCTCGCCGGCCAGGACCTCCTTCCAGGCGATCTCCTTGCCGTACTTCTTGGCGGCGGCGTCCAGAACCAGACGCGCCGCGGGCCAGATGTCGACCCCCGTGCCGTCGCCCTCGATGAAGGGGATGATGGGGTTGTCAGGGACGCTGAGAACACCAGCGGCGCTCATCGTGATCTTTTCGGGCATGGTGCCATCCTACGGTTCGTCGCCGAAACCCCCCGGGGGACGAAAGTCCCACGGCTACGCGCCGAAGACGGCGCGGTGGATCTCGCGCGTCGCGGTCGATCGATTGAGCGTGTAGAAGTGCAGGCCCGGCGCGCCGGCGTCTACGAGCGCTTCGCACAGCTCGACCGCCGCGGCGATCCCCTCGGACCGCACCGCACCGGGGCCACCCCGTTCATCGGCCGCGAGCAGGCGGTCCACGATCGCCGACGGGACGGGCGCGCCCATCTGCGCCATCCGGCCGATGCCCGACAATGTGGTCACGGGCATGATGCCGGGCAGCACGGGCTTGGTGACGCCCAGCTCACCGAGCTCGTCCACCAGGGTCGTCCACTCGGCCGCGTCGAAGAAGAACTGCGTCACCGCGAAGTCGGCGCGCCCGAGCTTCTCGGCGAGGAAGCGCCGGTCCGCCTCGCGTTGGGTGGACTCGGGGTGACCCTGGGGGTGGGCCGCCACGCCGATCGCGAAGTCGCCCACCTCACGCGCCAGGTCCACCAGGTCGAGCGCGTGGGTGAACTCGGACGCCTCGCTCGGCCCGGCGGGCGCGTCGCCACGCAGGGCCATCAGGTTCTCAATCCCGGACCGTCGATAGCGGTCCAGGAGGAGGTGCATCTCGTCTCGCGTGTGGCCCACGCACACCACGTGGGCCATCGGCGTCAGGCGGCCCGAGCGCTGGATCGAGCTCACCAGTTCGAAAGTGCGCTCGCGCGACTCGCGGCCGCCGCGATAGGTCACCGAGACGAAGGAGGGCGCCAGCGGCTCGAGGTCGTGCAGGGTCGCGGCCAGAACGGCGGCCTCGTCATCGGACTTGGGCGGGAAGAACTCGAAGGACCGGGTCGGGCCGGCGGCGAGGAGCGCGTCGATCCGCACGCGCTCAGGCGCGTCCGAAGTCGTCTTCAAGTCGAACGATGTCGTCTTCGCCGAAGTAGGTGCCGTGCTGGACCTCGATGAAGACGACCTGGGTGGTTCCGTGGTTCTCGCAACGGTGCGCCTGGCCGAGCTCGATGTCGATGCTGTCGCCGGGCGAGAGCTCGATCGTGCGCCCGTCGAGCACGACCGTCGGGTGCCCGTTGACCACGAACCAGTGCTCCGCGCGCTGCGCGTGACGCTGGTAGCTCAGGCGTTTTCCCGGGGCCACCACGATGCGCTTGACTTTGTGATCGAACATCTCGTCGTCGAGCACCGTGAAGCTGCCCCACGGCCGTTCGTCGTGTTCGCGGCCCTTGTCGTCAGTGGTCATGAGTGCACCTTCTCTGCCGCCAGCACGGCGTTTCGCAACAGCATGGCACGAGTCATCGGGCCCACACCACCGAGGCGCGGCGTGATCCAGCCGGCGACGTCCGCCACGTCGTCGGCCACGTCGCTGAGGAGCTTCTTGCCGGACCAGCTGGTGCCCGCCGCGACCACCGCGGCGCCGGGCCTGATCATCTCGGCGGTCACCAGGCCCGCGCTTCCCGCCGCGGCCACGACCACGTCACCCAGCCGCGTCAGGGCACCCAGATCGGCGACGCCGGTGTGCACGACGGTCACCGCGGCGTTGCAGCCCGGTCGTTTGAGGGCCAGCAGCAGGGCTAGCGGGCGGCCGATGGTCACGCCGCGCCCGATGATCACGACGTGGCGGCCCTCCACGGGAACCTCGTAGAAGCGAAGGAGCTCGACGATGCCCGCCGGGGTGCACGGGAGCGGGCCCGGCGCGCCCATCACGAGGCGCCCCAAGTTGGTCGGGTGCAACCCGTCGACGTCCTTGGCGGGATCGACGCGGCGAAGCACCTCCTCCTCGTTCATGCCCGCGGGCAGGGGCAGCTGGACGAGGATGGACTGGATGCGAGGGTCCGCGTTGAACCGGTCGACGACCGCTTCGACCTGCGCCTGCGAGGCGCTCGCGTCCAGATGCTCGTCGAAGGTCACCACGCCGATCTCCGCGCACTCGCGCTGCTTCATCGCGACGTAGGTCGCGCTAGGCCCGTCGTCGCCCACCAGCAACGTGCCCAGGCCGACGGGCCGGCCCTCGGCGGCGAGCCGGGCCGCGCGATCGGCCATTTCCATCTTCACGCGAGCGGCGACGACCTCGCCGTTGAGTAGTGATGCGGGCATGGGACTCCTAGTGACGGAAGTGGCGCTCGCCGGTGAGCATCATGACGATACCCGCGGCGTTCGCCGCGTCGATGACCTCTTGATCCCGCACCGATCCGCCGGGCTGGACCACGGCGGTCACTCCGGCGTCGATGAGCGACGCCAGGCCGTCGGCGAAGGGGAAGAAGGCGTCGGAGGCGGCCGCGGCCCCGCGGGCGTGGTCCCCCGCCTTGGCGGTCGCGATGCCCGACGCCACGACGCGCGACTGTTGGCCGGCTCCGACGCCCACCGCCACGCCGTCGCGTGCCACGACGATCGCGTTGGAGGTCGTGCGCGCGCAGACCCGCCACGCGAGGACGAGGTCGTGGAGCTGTTGGGCCGTCGGCTCGACGTCGGTGGCGCAGCGCCACGCGCTGACCGGCACCGTCAGTTCGTCGGCGCTTTGGACCAGCGCGCTGTCGCCCAACGTCCGCACGGAACGCCCCAGCGGCTCGGGTGCCGGGGCGCTCAGCAACCTGGTCGCCTTGCGCCGAGCGACCAGCGCCTCGATGGCGCGCGGCGTGAAGGACGCGGCAACGATCACGTCAGCCTGGGGTCCCTCGGCGATCAGCCGCGCGAGAGCCTCGTCCACGTCGCCGCCAACGGCGATGACGCCGCCGAAGGCGCTGAGGGGGTCCGCGGCCAGCGCCCGGGTGAAGGCCCCGGACAGCGTCGGCGCGATCGCCGCGCCGGCGGCGTTGGCGTGCTTGATGATCGTCACGGCCGCCAACCCGGGCGCGTCGCCGACCAGCTCGTGCACCAAGCGCCACGCGGCGTCCGCGTCGAAGAGGTTCAGGTACGAGAGGGCGGTGCCGGCGTGCTGGACGACGCCGTCCCACCAGGGGGTGGTGTCGGCGACGCGGTAGCGCGCGCCCACCTGGTGGGGGTTCTCGCCGTAGCGCACGACCTCGGCTCGCTCGAGGGTCAGGTGCAAGGTCTCGGGCAGGACGTCGTCGGGTCGACCGGGCGGTGTGCCCACGACGCCGCCGGTGTCGAGCCAGCGCACGATCTGCGCGTCGTAGGCCGCCGTGTGCGCGAACGCCGCCCGGGCCAGCGCGTGGCGCGTCGCGTGACTCAGCGTGCCCCGGCTCCCCAGCTCGTCGAGCACGCCCGGGTACTGCGCGGGCCTCGTCACCACGCCGACGTGCTCGTGGTTCTTCGCCGCCGCGCGGATCATGGTGGGCCCGCCGATGTCGATGAGCTCGACCGAGGGGTCCGACGAGAACGGGTAGAGGTTGCAGACCACGAGGTCGATCGGGGTGATGCCGTGCTCGGCCAGGGCGGCCACGTGGGCGGCGTCGTCGCGGTCCGCCAGGATGCCCGCGTGCACCGCCGGGTGGAGGGTCTTGACGCGCCCGCCGAGCATCTCGGGGAACCCGGTCACCTCGGCGACGTCGCGGTGGGCGACGTCGCCCTCGGCCAGCGCCTTCGCCGTTCCGCCCGAGGCGATGATGTCCACGCCGAGCGCGCGCAGCCCGGTGGCGAACTCGAGCAGCCCGGTCTTGTCCCACACGCTGATCAGGGCGCGCACCTAGTCCTCCAGGGTCTCGGCGACGGACGCGGGTTCGCGGCCCTCGGCCACTGCCGCCATCACCCTACCGACGACGTGCGGGTAGAGCGATCGCTCCACCGTTTTGACTCGCTCGTGCAGGCTCGCTTCGTCGTCGTCGGCGTGCACCGGCACGCGACGCCGGGCCAGCACCGGTCCGTCGTCGATGGCGACCGTCGCCAGGTGGACCGTGCACCCGGTCTCGTCGACGCCGGCGGCCAGCGCCTGGGCGATCGCGTGCCACCCCTTGAACGACGGCAGAAGGCTGGGGTGGGTGTTGAGGATTCTCCCGGGGAAGGCGTCGAAGAAGGGCGCCGTGACGACGGTGCCAAATCCGGCCATCGCGACCACGTCGATGCGCCGAGCGACCAGCGCGTCCGTCAGCGCAGAGGTGTAGGCCTCGCGGTCGAAGGCGGGCGCGAAACCCCCAAAGTCCTGGCGGTCGATCACCAGCGTGTCGACACCGGCGGCACGAGCGACGTCGAGACCTCGACAGGGCCGGTCCGCGACCACGAGAACGACCTCGACCACGTCGAGCATCGCCTCGAGGATGGTCCCTGTCCCAGAGACCAAGACGCAGAGACGGGGTGCCTCCAACGCTTCAGAACGCCTTGACGATCTCGACCATCTGGCTCCCGGCTTCGGTGGGATTCGCGCAGACGTGCACGCCGGCGGCCGTGAGCGCCTCCATCTTGGCCTGCGCCGTGCCTTTGGAGCCCGAGATGATTGCGCCAGCGTGACCCATCTTGCGCCCGGGCGGCGCGGTTACGCCGGCCACGTAGGCCACGACCGGCTTGGTCATGTGCGCCTTGATCCACTCGGCGGCACGCTCCTCTTCCGATCCCCCGATCTCGCCGATCATCATCACCGCGAGCGTCTCGGGGTCGTCCTGGAACGCGCCCAGGCAGTCGATGAAGTTCGTCCCGGGCACCGGATCGCCCCCGATCCCGACGCACGTCGTCTGCCCGACACCCTGCTGGCTCAGCTCGTGCAGGGCCTGATAGGTGAGGGTGCCCGAGCGCGACACGACGCCCACCGGTCCGCCCGCCAGGGCGATGTCCCCGGAGGTGATACCGATATTGCACTTGCCGGGGCTGATGATGCCCGGGCAGTTGGGGCCGAGCAGTCGGACCCCGGGATGCTCCTCGACCAAGCGGTTGTAGGTGACGGCCTCGTCCTGGGCCGGGATGCCTTCGGTGATGCACACGATGAAGCCGATGCCCCCCTCGGCGGCCTCGAGGATCGCGGCGGGCGCGAATCGCGGGGGCACGACCACGAACGACGCGGTGGCTCCGGTCGCCGCCACCGCCTCGCGCACCGAGTCGTACACGGGAACGCCATCGACGTCGGTGCCGCCCTTGCCCGGCGTGACACCGGCGACGACCTTCGTCCCGTAGTCACGGTTGCGCAGGCCGTGGAAGCGCCCCTGGCCACCGGTCAGGCCCTGGACGATGACCTTGGTGTTCTCGTCGACGAAGATGCTCATCGCCCGCTCCCCCCGCCCGCGAGGGCCACCGCCCGACGCGCCGCGTCGAGCATCGTCGGCTCCGTGATCAGCGTGTCGCTGAGGTGCGGGCGCAGGATCTCGCGTCCGGCCACGGCGTTGGTCCCGTCGAGGCGCAGCACGATCGGCGAGGTGATCTTCACACGGCCCAGCGCCTCGAGCACGCCCTGGGCGACCTCGTCGACGCGGGTGATGCCGCCGAAGATGTTCACCAGGATCGACTTGACCTTGGGATCGGTGTTGATCACCTCGAGCGCGGAGGCCATGATGTCGGCGTTCGCGCCGCCGCCGATGTCGAGGAAGTTCGCCGCCTGTCCGCCCACCTGGTTCACGACGTCGAGCGTGGACATGGCCAGGCCGGCGCCATTGGCGATGATCCCCACGGTGCCGTCGAGACCGATGTAGTTGAGGCCCTTCTCCTTGGCCATCTTCTCGCGCGGGTCGTCGGTCTCGGTCGCCCGATACTCCTCCCACTCGGGGTGACGGAAGGCCGCGTTCTCGTCCAGGGTGACCTTGGCGTCGAGCACGTGAACCGCGCCGTCCGGGGTGAGGATCAGTGGGTTCACCTCGACGAGGTCGCAGTCGCCTTCGGTGTAGCAGCGGTAGAGCTTGACCAGGAGGTCGGCGGCCTGCTCGCGCGCGACCTCGTCCAGGCCCGCCTCGGCCACCCACCGGCGCGCCGTCGCGACGTCGAGTCCCTTCACCGGATCGATCTGGAGGAAGGCGATCGCGTCGGGGTCCTCCTCGGCGACGACCTCGATCTCGACCCCACCCTGTGCGCTGAGCATGCCCAGGTGGGTCTTGTTCGGGCGATCGAGCGTGAAGCTCGCGTAGTACTCGCGCGCGATGTCGCTGGCGTGTTCGACCCACAGGCGCTTGACCACGTGGCCCTTGATGTCCAGCCCGAGGATCGCGTTCGCGTGGCGGCGCACCTCGTCGAGGTCGGCGGCGAGCTTGACGCCCCCGGCCTTGCCGCGTCCGCCGACCTTGACCTGGGCCTTGACGACGACCGGCAGGCCAACCTCAGCGGCGACCGCGACGGCCTCCTCGACGGTGTCGGCCACGCCCCCGGGCGACACGGCGATGCCGAAACGCGCGAAGTACTGCTTTCCCTGGTATTCAAAGAGATCCATTGACGACTGCCTCTGATTGTTCGTCCCGCGCCAATCTAACTGACCAGCACAAACCCCTACGAAGCCGGCTCGCGCGCGTCGAGCGTCGCCGCGAGCCACTCGCCGATCTCGCGCAGGGACGCCCCCGGCGTGAAGACCTGGGACACGCCGGCGTGGCTCAGCGCGGGAACGTCATCGTCAGGGATGATGCCCCCCACCACGACCAGGACGTCGTCGCGCCCGGCGTCGCGCAGCAGCTCGATCACGCGTGGGACCAACACGCGGTGCGCACCCGAGAGCAGCGACAGGCCCACGGCGTCGGCGTCCTCGTGGACGACCGTGGCGACGATCTGCTCGGGTGTCTGATGCAGCCCGGTGTAGACGACCTCGAAGCCGGCGTCGCGCAGGGCTCGCGCGATGACCTTGGCCCCGCGATCGTGCCCGTCGAGTCCCGGCTTCGCGACGACGACTCGGTAGGGGCGCTTCACTGTGCATCGAGCATAGGGCCCGACTCTCGAGACGCCCGGGGGTCGCCGTCGTTTCGGAGCCCTCCAGAGGCCCGAGTAGCGTGAGAAAACGTGACAACGGCCTCGACCCCCGTTCGTGGGCCGGCGCGAGCATTGGTCTCGGCGATGCGCCCGCGCCAGTGGGTGAAGAACGGGCTCATCGGCGTCGCGCCCGCGGCGGCGGGAACCCTCAACCACGCCGACGTCTTGCGCCACACCGGTGCCGCCTTCCTCGCCTTCTGCGCGCTCTCGTCGGGCATCTACCTGGTCAACGACCTGCGCGACCTCGAGGCCGACCGCCAACACCCGACCAAGCGCCACCGCGCATTGGCGGCCGGCCAGCTGGCGGCCCCGCTGGCCGTGGTCAGCGCCGTCGTGCTCATCGCCGTCGCCTTCGCGATCCCCTTCGCGCTGTGGCACCCCCAGGGGCTCTTCCTGGTCCTGGGCCTCTACCTCGCCAATTCGCTGGCCTACTCCTTCTACGTCAAGAACGTGGTCATCATCGAGCTGGTCTCGGTGGCCTCGGGCTTCTTCCTGCGCGCCTACGCCGGCGCGACGGCGTCGCACCTCTTCGTCTCGACCTGGTTCTTGGTCGTGATCTCCTTCGGCGCGCTCTTCCTCGTGGTCGGCAAGCGCTCCTCGGAGCTGGAGAGGGTCGGCGCGGGCATCACCCGGCGGGTCCTGGCCGAGTACTCACGCGACTTCCTGCACTCGGTCCTGACGATGAGCGCCGCCGTCGTGGTCACCGGCTACTGCCTGTGGGCGTTCGACACGTCCGCCACCGGACTGTCGTCGGCCCACCACTACACCGTGCCCATCCGCCTCTCGGTGGTGCCCGTGGTCGTCGCGGTGCTCTTCATCATGCGCTCGGCCGAGGCCGGCGACGGCGCGGCGCCCGACGAGATGCTCTATCACAACCGCGAGATCCAGGCCCTGGTCGTGATCTGGGCCGCCCTGCTCCTGGTAGGCATCTACTGATGACCCGCGAACGTCTCACCGGCTGGGGTCGGACCGCACCCAGCGTCGCCGAGGTGGTGACGCCCGACGACGAGGAGGGCGTGGTCGCCGCGATCGCCGGGTCGAGTGCGGTGATCGCCCGGGGCCTCGGGCGCAGCTACGGCGACGCCGCCCAGGTCGGTGGCGGCGTCGCGCTGAGCAACCTCGGCCTGGGCGGCGTCGGGCCGATCGACGAGGGCGGGCGCCTCAGCGTGGGCGCCGGAGTCTCCTTCGACGAGCTGCTAGCGAGCTCGATCCCCCAGGGCTGGTTCGTGCCGGTGACCCCGGGCACGCGCCAGGTCACCCTCGGCGGCGCGATCGCCGCCGACGTGCACGGCAAGAACCACCACGTCGACGGATCGATCGGCGCGCACGTGCTCGACCTTCGCCTCGTGACGCCCACGGGGACGTCGGACGTCTCGCCCACGAAGGACCCCGACCTGTTCTGGGCCACCGTCGGCGGCATGGGCCTCACCGGCGTCGTCACCCGGCTGACCCTCGAGATGCTGCCCATTGAGACCGATCGGGTCCTCGTCGACACGGAGCGCTTCGACAACCTCGACGCCGTGATGGCCGCGATGGCCGAGGGCGACCAGGACTACCGCTACTCGGTCGCGTGGGTGGACTGCATGACGCGCGGCGCCCACATGGGCCGAGCGATCCTGACCCGGGGCAATCACGCGGGGGCCGGGGACGTCACGTCGGCGACGCTGACCGGTCCGACGCCCGCGCGCCTCGCGGTGCCCTTCGACGCGCCGAGCGGACTGCTCAACTCGTGGAGCGTTCGCGCCTTCAACGAGCTGTGGTTCCGCTCCGCGCCGCGTCACGAGGTCGGCGAGGCCCAGGGCCTCGCGACCTTCTTCCACCCGCTCGACGGCGTTCGCGACTGGAACCGCCTCTACGGCCGCCGGGGCTTCGTGCAGTACCAATTCTGCGTGCCCGACGACGCCGGCGAGACCGTGGTCCGCGCGATCACGCGGCTGTCGGACTCGCGGGTGCCGAGCTTCCTGGCCGTGCTGAAGCGTTTCGGCGCCGCGACGCCCGGGCCGCTCTCCTTCCCGGCCCCGGGCTGGACGTTGGCGCTGGACCTGCCGGTGGGACCCGCGGCGCTGCCCGGCGTGCTCGACGAGCTCGACGAGCTGGTCATCGCCGCGCGGGGCCGCGTCTACTTCGCCAAGGACGCCCGGCTCAATCCGAGCAAGGTTCGAGCCATGTACCCGCACTTGGCCGACTTCCTCGAGGTCAAGGAGCGCGTCGACCCCGAGCACCGGATGACCAGCGACCTGGCGCGTCGCCTCGGACTGACAGGAGAGTGACCATGGACAACGCCTTCGGCCAGCCCCAGAGCGTGATCGTGCTGGGCGGGACGTCGGACATCGCGCGCGCGCTCACGAAGCGCCTGTGCGCCGCTCGCACGCGGAGCGTCGTCCTGGCGGGCCGCGACGCGGCGCGACTGGCCGCCGCCGCCGACGAGGCTCGCGGGTACGGGGCCTCGATGACCGCGACGGTCCACTTCGACGCCGAGGACCTCGCGGGCGCGCGGCGCTGCGTCGACGAGGCGTTCACCCAGGCCGGTGAACCGGTCGACCTGGTCGTGGTCGCGGTGGGCCAGCTCGGGGACCAGTTGCTCGACGAGGACGACCCCGCGCGCGCCGCGTCCAGCGCGGTGGTCAATTTCGCCTGGCCCAGCGCCGCCCTGGCCGAGGTCCGAGCGCGCCTGGTGGCCCAGGGCCACGGGCGCATCATCGTGCTCTCGTCGATCGCGTCGGTGCGGGTGCGCCGCAACGCCTACCTCTACGGCGCGGCGAAGGCCGGTCTCGACCGGGTGTGCCAGGGTCTGGCCTCGTCGTTGTCGGGCACCGGCGTGAGCCTGCAGATCGTGCGACCGGCGTTCGTCCGATCCAAGATGACGGCCGGGCGCCCCGAGACACCCTTCTCGACCGGCGTGAACGAGCTCGCCGAGACCATCGTGCGCGGCCTGGCGACCGGTGCGCCGGTGATCTGGAGCCCCCCGGTGCTGCGGTACGTCGCCCTCGTGTTGCGCGTGCTGCCGGCGCCCCTCTGGCGATTGGTCGCGGCGCGCGGTTAACCCGGCGTGGTCGTCGTGGTCGTGGTCGTCGCCGGCGGCGTGCGCAGCGACATGGTAAAGAAGTCGCGGCTCCACCACGCGACGAAGTATCGCGACGGCGGCCCGATCATCCCCGCCAGCAGGCTGGTGCCGTTGCCGCCGTTGATCGGCGCGTTGAGCGGGCCGCTGAAGGTCGAGTACTGCACCCAGTCGGTGTTGATGTCGAGCTCCATCGCGCGGACCGCGCCCGCGCGCACGAGCACGTTGGCGAGGTCGCTGATCGACATCGCCGGACCGCCGACATAGACGAGCGCGCCGGTCCGGGTGACGCCGAGCCCGGAGCGCCACACGTTGAAGGTCCCGCCGAGGGTCTTGCCCCACTTGATGGTGTTCTGGGCGGCGAGGCCGGCCACGGCGTGGCCGTTGTCCACGATGAGGTCGAGGTTCTGGCGCACCGAGGCGACCTGGTTGTCCATCGTGACGTCGCGCCCCCACTTGGCGACGGTCATGGTCCCGTCCTTGAAGATCACGACCGACGCGGCGCCGACGCGCAGCGGGATGATGGTCCGGCCCTGCGTGTAGTAGCCGCCGTTGGCGTCCTGCATGCGGAACCCCGCGTTGAACGCGGCCACCAGCGTCTCGGACGCCTTCGCGCTGACCGGCGCGGTGAAGCGGAAGGGCCCCCCCTGGCCGGGGATCGTCGAGCCCGAGTAGAGCTGGGCGCGCAGCAGCGTCGGGTCCATCCAGGCGACGCCCACCACGTAGCTCGTGTGCACCGGGTCGGGGCGGACGAAGGCCTCGTAGACGGTGGGCACGCCCTTGGCGGTGCGCCGACCGACCACGTGCCACACTCCCTCGCCGGGCAGCGGGTGGGCGACCGGCGACACGATGGTGGCCGGCGCGGGCAGGTGCTCGAGTCCCTTGGGGATGACCACTCTGGTCGGGCCGTGGCCGACGAAGGCCAGCGGCGGCGGCGCGCCGCCCTTCTTCGCCGGGTGGAGCTTGTACCACTCGGTCTCGACCCAGGTGACGATGCCGCCCATGCCGTGCTGGCGGCCCCATTCGGCCGCCCGGGCCTGGAGGCTCACCCCGTAGGAGGGATTGTGCAGCGCGTAGGCCAACGTCACCCCGAGGTACCCGACGAAGAACAGCGTGAACGCGGCCAACAGGACGATCGCCCGGCGACGCCAGTAGACGTGGGCGGGGAGGCGATGGTGCTGGGGAGGACTGGGGGGCCGGTACACCGGTCGCGCGAGGTCCATGGGAACGTAGTCTCTCACGTGACCGCGAGACCCCCGTCACCGACGAAGGTCAGTTCTTACCAACCTCTTATGAGTCGGGCGCGCGTCGCAACGGCGTCATCGCCAACACCAGATTCTTCACGCCGTGCTCGTCGAAGCTCACCGCGGCGCGCGCGTGCGCCCCGGCGCCTTCGACGCTCGTGACGACGCCGGGCCCGTAACGATCGTGCACGACGCGGTCGCCCACGCCGAGTCCCAGCAGCTCGGCTCCGGTGGAACGCACCGGTGGCGCGGCGCCGGAGCCGAAGGCGCGGCCCACCGTGAAGTCCGTGTCGCGTCCGAGGAATCCGTCGGTGATCTCGAAGGCGCGATGCGTCGGCCGCGTCGCCGAGAGGTCGGTCACCAGCTCGGCCGGTATCTCGGCCAGGAACCGGCTGGGGATCGCGGGGGCGTGCTGGCCCCACAGGGTGCGGCTCCACGCGTGGGTCAGCACGAGATGGCGCATCGCCCGGGTGATGCCCACGTAACAGAGCCGGCGTTCCTCCTCGAGCTCGTCGTCGTCGCCCATCGCCCGGCGATGGGGGAAGACCGTCTCTTCCAGGCCGGCGATCACCACCGCCGGGTACTCCAGCCCCTTCGCGATGTGCAGGGTCATGAGCGACACCGCACCGGCGCCGCTGTCGAGCTGGTCGGCGTCCGAGATCAGCGCCATGCGCTCGACGAAGTCGAGGAGCGTGTCGTACTGGGACGCCGCGGACGCGAGCTCGCCCAGGTTCTCGAGGCGCGAATACGCCTCGTCGCTGTTCTCGGCGCGCAACGCGTCGCCCATCCCGGTCTCGCGCACGATCGCGTCGATCATCTCGCGCGGGGTCAAGTCGTTGGCCAGGGCGCGCAGCTCCTCGAGGAGGAACGAGAAGCGGTCGGCCCCCGCGAGGGCTCGACCGGTGAGGCCGGCGGCGCGCGCGTGACCCACCGCCTCGGCGAAGGAGAGGCCGTGCTCGGCGGCGTACGAACCGAGCTTGGCCTGTGCCCCGGCGCCGACGCCGCGCTTGGGCTCGTTGACGACGCGCCGGGCCGACGCCTCGTCGCGCGGGTTGACCAGGAGCCTCGCGTAGGCCAGGGCGGTCTTGATCTCCTTGCGGTCGTAAAAGCGCATGCCCGACATCACGCGGTACGGCACGCTCGCACGCAGCAGCTCCTCTTCGAGCACGCGGCTCTGCGCGTTGGTGCGGTAGAACACCGCGACCTGGTTCCACTCCAGGCGGTGCTCGGTGCGCAGGCGGCGCAGCTCGCTGGCCACCCAGCGGCCCTCGTCGTACTCGTCCCCGGCCCGGTAGAGGCGAATGCGCTCGCCGGTCTCGCCCACGGTGAAGAGGTTCTTCGCGCGTCGGCCGGCGTTCTTGGCGATCACCGCGTTCGCGGCGTCCAGGATGGTCTGGGTCGAGCGGAAGTTCTGCTCGAGCACGATGACCGCGGCGTCGGGAAAGCGCTGCTCGAACTGGAGGATGTTGCGCACGTCCGCCGCTCGGAAGCGGTAGATCGACTGGTCGGCGTCGCCGACCACGCACAGGTTGCGGTGCTGGGCCGCCAGCATGATCACGAGCTCGTTCTGCACGCCGTTGGTGTCCTGGAATTCGTCGACCAGCAGGTGGCGGAACCGGCGCTGGTAGTTGGCCAGCACGTCGGCGTCGTGGCGCAGCAGCTCGACGGTGTTGACCATGAGGTCGTCGAAGTCCATCGCGTTGGCGGTGCGCAGGCGCTTCGCGTAGAGGTCGTAGATCTCGGCGATGCGTCGGTGCAGGGGCCCGTCGTGGCGCCCGGTGTCCGCGTACTGCTCGGGCGAGAGCATCTCGTTCTTCGCCGCCGAGATCGCCGCGGCGACGCTGCGCGGCGACAGGCGCTTGGTGTCCAGGTTGAGGTCCTTCATGATGCGCTCGACCGCGGTCTCGGCGTCGCCGGCGTCGTAGATGGTGAATCCGCGCTGGTAGCCCAGGAGCTCGGCGTGCGCGCGCAGCATCCGCAGTCCCGCCGAGTGGAACGTCGACACCCACATCTGGGCGGCGTCGGCACCGACGAGGTCGATGACCCGGCGGCGCATCTCGTCCGCGGCCTTGTTGGTGAAGGTGATGGCCAGGATCTCCCAGGAGCGCGCGTCGCCCGTTGCCACGAGGTGGGCGATGCGCCGCGTGAGCACGCGCGTCTTGCCCGACCCGGCGCCGGCGACCACCAGCAGAGGCCCACCGCGGTGCACCACCGCCGCGCGCTGGGGTTCGGTCAGTCCCTCCAGGAGCGAGTTCGGGTCGAGGCCGGGCTCCTGTTCTCGCGCGGGCCCCCAGAGCGACTCGTCGGCGAAGGGGTCCCGGCTCACTCCCACTCGATGGTGCCCGGCGGCTTGCTCGTCACGTCGAGCGCCACACGGTTGACGCCCCCGACCTCGCGGATGAGCCGATTGGCGATCCGCTCGATCACGTCGTAGGGCAGCCGGGCCCAATCCGCGGTCATCGCGTCGTCACTCGTCACCGCGCGGATGACGATGGGGTACGCGTAGGTGCGTCCGTCGCCCATGACGCCCACCGTACGCACGGCGGGTAACACCGCGAAGCTCTGCCAGAGCTCGCGGTAGAGCCCCGCACGCTTGATCTCGTCGACGACCACGTGGTCGGCCTGACGCAGGATCTCGGCGCGCTCGCGCGTGACCTCGCCCACGATGCGCACGCCGAGTCCCGGGCCGGGGAAGGGCTGGCGCCACACGATCTCCTCGGGCAGCCCGAGCTCCTCGCCGACGCGGCGCACCTCGTCCTTGAAGAGCGCCCGCAGCGGCTCGACCAGCTCGAAGGAGAGGTCCTCGGGCAGCCCGCCGACGTTGTGGTGGCTCTTGATGTTGGCGGCGTGACCCGAGCCCGACTCGATCACGTCGGGGTAGAGGGTGCCCTGGACCAAGAAGCGCGGACCCTGGTCGCCCGCGCCGAGCTCGCGGGCCACGTGCTCGAATTCGCGGATGAACAGCTCGCCGATGACCTTGCGCTTGACCTCGGGATCGATCACCCCGGCCAGCGCGTCGAAGAACCGGTCCTGGGCCTTCACGTGGATCAGCTCGACCCCGAACTGACGCGTGAAGGTGGCTTCGATCTGGTCGCCCTCGCCCAGGCGCATGAGCCCGGTGTCGACGAAGACGCAGGTGAGCTGAGTACCCACCGCCTTGGTGACGAGCGCGGCCGCGACCGCCGAATCCACGCCGCCCGACAGCGCGCACAGGACGCGCTCGGCGCCGACCTGCTCGCGGATGGCGGCGACCTGCTCTTCGATAATCGAGGTGTTCGTCCACGTCCCGGGCAGGGCCGCCACGTGATGGAGGAAGGCCCCCAGCAGCTCGGCCCCGCGTTCGGTGTGGGCGACCTCGGGGTGGAACTGGACGCTGTAGAGACGGCGCGCCGGATCCTCCATCGCCGCCACCACCCCGGGTGACCGCGCGGTCACGACGAAGCCGTCCGGGACGGCCGCGATCGCGTCGCCGTGACTCATCCAGCACGTCGTGGTGGGCCAGTTGACCATGAGGTCCGAGGCCACCGGCTCACGCCGCAGCTCGGTGCGCCCGTACTCGCTGGTTCCGGTGTGCGCCACGTGCCCGCCGAGCTGCATCGCCATGAGCTGAGCGCCGTAGCAGATGCCGAGCACCGGGATGCCGAGTTCGTAGATCGCCGGGTCCAGCAAGGGTGCCGGCGTCTCGTACACCGACTTGGGCCCGCCGGAGAGGATGATCGCCCCCGGGGCCCGCGACCGAACCTCGTCGGCCGTGATGCTCGCGGGGACGATCTCGGAGTAGACGTGCGCTTCGCGCACGCGCCGGGCGATCAGCTGGGCGTACTGCGCCCCGAAGTCGACGACGAGGACGCCGCTCAATGCCCCATGCCCACGCCCTGGGACCGTTGCATCGCCTTGCCTTCGGTCTGCAGCGACGGGGCCAACATGATCTCAGCCTTCTGGAACTCCTTCAGCGACTCGTACCCGCACGTCGCCATCGAGGTGCGCAACGCGCCGAAGAGATTGAGCCTCCCGTCGTTCTCGTGCGCCGGGCCGAGCAGGATCTCCTGCAACGTGCCGCGCACCTGGGTGCGCACGCGCGTGCCGCGCGGCAGCGTCGGGTGGAACGTCGCCATGCCCCAGTGAAAGCCCCGGGCGGGCGCCTCGATGGCGCTGGTCAGCGGCGAGCCGATCATCACCGCGTCGGCCCCGCAGGCGATGGCCTTGGCGATGTCGCCGCCCTTGCTCATGCCGCCGTCGGCGATGACGTGGACGTAGACGCCGGTCTCGTCGAGGTGGCGCATGCGCGCCCCGGCCACGTCGGCGATCGCGGTGGCCTGAGGGACGCCGATGCCCAGGACGGCGCGCGAGGTGCAGGCGTTGCCCGGACCGACGCCGACCAACACGCCGGCCGCGCCGGTGCGCATGAGGTGCAGCGCGGCCTGGTAGCTCGCGCACCCGCCCACGATCGTGGGGATCTCGAAGGCGCGGATGAACTTCTTGAGGTTGAGCGGCTCGCTGGTCTTGGACACGTGCTCGGCCGAGACGACCGTCCCCTGGATCACCAGGATGTCCAAGCCGGCGTCCATGATGGTCGACGCCATCCACTCGGTGCGCTGGGGGGTCACCGACGCCGCGGTCACGACGCCCGCGTCCTTCATCTGGGCGATGCGCGCGGCGACGAGCTCGAGCTTGATCGGCTCGAGGTACATCTGCTGCATGCGCGCGGTGGCCTTGTCGTCATCGAGCTCGCGGATCTCGTCGAAGAGCGGCGTCGGGTCCTCGTACCGGGTCCAGAGCCCCTCGAGGTTCAGCACGCCCAGCCCGCCCAGGCGGCCGATCTCGATCGCCGTGGTCGGCGAGACCGCGCCGTCCATCGCCGAGCCGAGCATTGGCAGCTCGAACTTGTAGGCGTCGATCTGCCAGGAGATGTCGACGTCCTCGGGGTCGCGGGTGCGGCGCGAGGGCACGATGGCGATGTCGTCGAACCCGTACGCCTGCCGGGCCGACTTGTAGATGCCGATCTCCACTTCCGCCATGACGACCTCCGCACGCAGCGCCGAGGCGACGCTTCGTGGACTCCAATCTACCGGAGCGTCCTAGACCGCGAGCCCACCGGGCCACGCCACGCCGAGCGCGACGCACAGCAACTCGGTGAGCACGCGCGCCGTCGCCCCCCAGATGAGGTCGCCGGGCACCATGAAGAAGTTGATGGGCACGAACCCCTCGTCGTCGACACCCGGACGACCCTCGCGGCGCCACCGCTCCTCGACGAAGGCGCCGTCGCCGACCAGGTCCGACAGCGCGACGGCGAACGCCCGCTCGACCTCGACCGGATCGGGCACGAGGTCCGGTCGACGCGCGAGCGTGCCCACCATCGGCCAGATCGCCGACGCCGAGACGAACGAGACCAGGGGGTGGAGCCAACCCACGGGGGTCACCTCGGCCGGGTCGAGACCGACCTCCTCGTGGGCCTCGCGCAGGGCGGTCGCGAGCAGCGACTCGCCCGCATCCGCGCGTCCGCCGGGAAAGGCGATCTCGCCGCGGTGGTGGCGCAGCTCCAGGCTGCGCCGCGTGAGGACGACCTCGGTCTCGCCGTCCTCCTCGAACAGCGCCACCAGCACCGCGGAGCGTCGCGTCACCGCCGCGGCGGGACCCGCGGATCCGCCGGAGAGTTCGCGGGGGGTGTCGGGCGCGTCGCCCACGCGTCCCGAGGCGCGCAATCGATCAACCACGGTCGCCAGGGCGAGACCGCGTCGGGCGTCAAGCGTGAGGTCGGCCCAGGGAGCGGGGGCGCCGGGGCGCACGTCGGGCACGTCGGGGAGCCGTTGGGGGAAGACGTGTCCACCGAAGCGAGCCCCCGGTCCCGCATTTTGGGCCATCGAATCTCCCCTAAAGTTGGCCTGGCCGTTTCGAACGACCCTACCGCCCCTCGCCCGTCTGGAGTCCCCCCGTGAAGTCCCTCGCTCGTCTCAGCGTCCGTCGGCGGTGGTGGATGCTCGGCGCGTGGGTCGCCCTCATCATCGGCATCAACGCGTCCTCCTACGCGATCGGGTCAGCCTTCTCCAACACGTTCACCCTGCCGGGCACCAACTCGACGCACGCCTACCATCTGCTCTCGACGGCCAAGGGCGGCTCGGGCGACGTCGACCAGATCGTCTTTCAGGCCACGACAGGCTCCATCGCCTCGCACCGCCATCAGATCGAGGCCGTGCTGGCCAAGGTCGCCGAGCTGCCCCCCATCGCCGCGGTCATCTCGCCGTTCTGCACGGGCGTGACGTGCGCCGGCCAGCCCCAGGTCAGCGCCGACGGCCGGATCGCCTACGCCCTCGTCCATTTCTCGGAACCGGGCTTCCGGCTCTCGAACGCGCAGGTCCAATCCGTGGAGAACGTGGGGATCAACGCGCGATCGTCGAGCCTCAACGTCCAGTTCGGCGGCAACGCCTTCGGCCAGCTCGACTCGCCGCGCGGTTCCAAGGGCGAGGTCTACGGGGTGGCGCTCACCGCCCTCGTCCTGATCTTCGCCTTCGGGTCGTTCTGGGCGATGCTGCTGCCCCTGGGCATCGCGCTCTTCGCCCTCGGCGTCGCCACCGCGGCGACCACCCTGCTCAGCCACGGCCTGGCCATCGCCCAGTTCGCTCCCATCCTCGGGTCCCTGATCGGACTGGGCGTGGGCATCGACTACGCGCTGTTCATCGTCACGCGCAGCCGACAGGGCCTGCGACGGGGCCTCAGCGTCGAAGACGCCGTGGTGACCGCGATCGACACGTCCGGGCGTGCGGTCCTGTTCGCGGGCTCGACGGTGTGCATCGCGCTGCTCGGGATGCTCTTCTTGCGCCTGTCCTTCCTCAACGGCGTGGCGGTGTCGGCCACCCTCACGGTCGCCATCACCATGCTCGCCTCGCTCACGCTGCTGCCGTCGCTGCTGGCGTTTCAAAAGCACCGCGTCCTCAGCCGGCGCGAGCGCCGTTCCCTGGCCGCGCACGGCCCCGAGCCCACGGTGGTGGCCGGCGGGTGGCAGCGCTGGTCGGTGTTCGTCTCGCGCCACCCGCGCGTGCTCTCAGCGGGCGCGCTCGCGCTCATCGTGCTCATCGGCATACCGTTCTTCTCCTTGCGCCTCGGCAGCTCCGACCAGGGCCTGAACCCCCCGTCGACGACCACGCGTCAGGCATTCGACCTCCTCGCCACGGGGTTCGGCCCAGGGTTCAACGGCCCCCTCTCGGTCGTCGCGTCGGTGCACGGGTCCGCGGACCTGGCGGCGATGCAGCGTCTCGACGTCGCCCTGCACGGCAAGCCGGACGTCGCGTCGGTGGGGCCGGTGATCCCCCTGGCTCACGGGACCGTCGCCCTCATCACGGTCGTGCCCAAGTCGAGCCCCCAGGCCATCGCCACGTCGAACCTCATCGACCAGATCCGCAACCGCTACATCCCGGTCGCGACGTCGGCCACGCACACCGCGGTCTTCGTCGGCGGCCTGACCGCGATCTTCGGAGACTTCGCGACGGTGCTCAAGTCGAAGATCCCCTTGTTCGTGGGCGTCATCGTCCTGTTGGGCTGCCTGTTGTTGATGGTGGCGTTTCGCAGCGTGCTGGTGCCCGTGGTCGCCGCGGCGATGAACCTGCTGGCGGCCGGGGCCTCGTTCGGACTCGTGGTGGCCGTCTTCCAGTGGGGCTGGGGCTCGTCGCTCATCAACGCGGGCGTGGGTCCCGTGGAGTCCTTCCTGCCGATCATCATGATCGCGATCCTGTTCGGGCTCTCGATGGACTACCAGGTCTTCCTCGTGTCGCGCATGCACGAGGAGTGGCTCAACACCAACGACAACGAGGAGGCGATCGTCCGCGGGCAGGCCAACACCGGACGGGTCATCACCGCGGCCGCGCTGATCATGATCTGCGTCTTCTCGTCCTTCGCCTTCGGCGGCCAACGCATCATCGCCGAATTCGGCATCGGTCTGGCCGGGGCGGTCCTGCTCGACGCGTTCATCCTGCGCACGGTGCTGGTGCCCGCCCTCATGCACTACCTCGGCCCCGCCAACTGGTGGATGCCCAAGTGGCTCGAGCGCGTCATACCCCACGTCGCGGTCGAGGCGACCGAGTAGTCCCGGGCCGGCGTCCTCACCCGTGCCGGTCGCGGGCCAGGCCCACGAAGAAGTCGCCCACGACCTCGGGGTCGATGTCGACGTAGCCCGAGCCCGAGGTGATCACCTGGCCGATCGACGCCGCCCAGAAGATGCTCACCAGGGTCTCGGCGTCGACGCCCTCGCGGATCCACCCGAGGGACTTGGCGTCGTTGATCAGCGCGACCCACCGCGCGAACTGGATGTCGAGCAGCTCGCGGAACCGGGCCCTCGAGGCCGAGTCGTTCCACACGTCGAGCAGGAGCTTGACGATGCCGCGCTTCTCATCGAACTGGCCGGACGACCACGCGCGCATGATGTTGAGGCGCACCGCGTCCCAGAACTCGGGCGCGTCCTTGGTCGAGATCGCCGTTTCGGCCCGCGACAGGATCCGGTGCAGCGGTTCGGTCATCGCGAAGTAGTTGGCCATCTGGGCCTCGGCGACCACTTGGGCGCGCGACTCGAAGTGGTAGTAAATGGTCGGCACGCCGATGTGCGCCCGCTCGGCCAGGTCAACGATGCGAAAGTTCTCGCTGCCGCCCTCTGAGACCATCGTGGACGCCACATCGATGATGTGGCGCCTGGTCAGTGATTCCTTCTTCTCCACTCCTCACCACTCCTGCCCGCGGCGGACTCGTCGGCACGTAAAGAACGAGACTAGGCCCCGGACGAGGGAATCCCCGTCGAAAGGGGTCCGGTCCGCCGATTTCCATAACGGCGTTAAGGATGCCGATCAACCTCGGTCCCACGAAAGAGGAAGGGCCGGGCCTCGCGGCCCGGCCCTTCCCGATCGCGGACGCGACTACATCATTCCGCCCATGCCGCCCATGCCGCCGTCGCCCATCGGGGCCGAGGGCGGCTCGGGCTTGTCGGCCACGATGGCCTCGGTGGTGAGCAGCAGCGCCGCGATCGAGGCGGCGTTCTGCAGCGCCGAGCGGGTCACCTTCGCCGGGTCGATCACGCCGGCCTTCACCAGGTCGACCAGCTCGCCGGTCATCGCGTTCAGCCCGATGGAACCCTTGGATTCGGCCACCTCGCGCACCCTGACGGCGCCCTCGTAGCCGGCGTTCGTGGCGATGAAGCGCAGCGGGGCCGACAAGGAGTTCGCCACGATGCGCGCGCCGGTGGCCTCGTCGCCGGTGAGGCTCGCGGCCAGCGCGTCGACCGCAGTGCGCGCGCGGATCAGCGCGGTTCCGCCGCCGGCGACGATGCCCTCGTCGATGGCCGCGCGGGTCGCGCTCAGCGCGTCCTCGATGCGGTGCTTCTTCTCCTTGAGCTCGATCTCGGTGGCCGCGCCGACCTTGACCACGGCGACGCCGCCGGCCAGCTTGGCCAGGCGCTCCTGGAGCTTCTCGCGGTCCCAGTCCGAGTCGGTGTCCTCGATCTCGCG
>Ga0209415_10000861_pt1 | contig 57470 bp, 48 predicted proteins | sample PeaSoiSIISIP2007_FD_187696 | JGI IMG/M metagenome (GOLD analysis project Ga0209415, IMG submission 187696) | Peat soil microbial communities from Weissenstadt, Germany - SII-SIP-2007 (SPAdes) (version 2) | ecosystem: Environmental > Terrestrial > Soil > Wetlands > Peat | place: Germany... | reverse complement strand
TCCTTCGCTCTCGCTCAGGATGACACCAAAATAATTGCAGTGACTTGATATTTTATATCATTTTAGACTTTCTGCAGAGGAACCATAACAGAGATCTCGAAAAAAGAGCGGCTTGCACTTGACAATTAGCTGATTTCAGGTATAATAAAGACATAGAAGGTTAGTTTTTAAAGGATCTTAAAAGTTCTTAGAAGCTAGTTCATCAAAAACTGTGTTGGTAGCGTGCTAGGTAAAGTTTCGATTCATCGAAGGTTTCAGCATTGCAATCAGTTGAGCCAGTGCTGAATTTCGCGGAATTGGGGCCACCTAGAAGGGTGGTTTTTTAGTTTAAAAATAACTTTCCCGCAAAGTTCCTCCTACTGGTCAGTTTGTCTGAGTTAAGTTATCCGTTTCGGTAGAATGTTAATCAAAATCAAAGAAATTGAGTTCAGAATTCAGGTGATGTGATTTACAACCTTAACGTTGCTTTCTCTGTAGGGGCTGTTGTCAGATTAACCCCAGTTAGATGTTAAGTTATCGGATGAAATAGTGGAAGATTTGTCAAGATTAGTTTCCTTACCTTAAACTTGGTTTTTGACTGGTTTAGTTTCAGTTTAGGTCACCGTATTGCTTCCTTACTGGTTTAGTTGTTCCGAGCGTATTTTATCTACTAGTTTGTTTAGCTGTAAGGCGTATTTTCTACAGACCTAGGTTACTCCGGTTAATAATAGTTTAGTAAAGATTGGTTTGGTGAAGATTAATCTCGAGCCGTGTATCCATTAATTCTGGAGGGACTTTGCGGGATTCAATTTAGATTTTAAAGGCCACTCATTGAAAATGAGGGGTCTTTTCTTTTGGCGAAAAGACTTTGACTGAATATTGAATGAAGGATGAGTTAAAGGATATTCTGAATTAAAGGGCGAAGTAATAAAATATATACAATATATACATTTGGAAACGATTTTTCCGAGAGAAGGTGAATTTTTTGAACAACGCGCAAATGCAGAATGCGAGAGAATTTCTCAGTCTCTTATCAAGTGGCTCAGGGGTTTCTGGTTATGAAGTTTCGATCGCTTCCTTGGTTAGAGAACGTTTTATTATGCTTACTGATGAAGTGTATAGCGATACGTTTGGCAATGTTTATGCTCTGAAAAAAGGCAAGAGCCTAAGTTGTAAAAAAATTATGTTAGCTGCTCATATAGATGAAATTGGTCTTATCGTAAATACAATTGATCCTCGTGGTTTTTTGCATTTTACATCCATTGGTGGGGTAGACCAGCGAACCCTCCTCTCCCAAGAAGTGCTCATTCATGGACGTCAGGTTATCCCCGGAATTATTGGTGCCTTGCCTCCCCACTTGCTCAAAAATGATGACTCGGATCAAGCAGTTAAGATGGAAGACCTAGCTATTGATGTCGGACTTTCTCCCGCAAAGATTAATGAGGTTATTCAAGTAGGAGATATAATTACCCTTAAACGTGAAACGTATCCCTTACTCAATAACGTGATGGCGGGGAAATCGTTCGATGATCGGGCTGGGGTTGTAGTGATGATGGTTTGTCTGGAAGAACTCTCTCGCCTTCAGCATACTCACGATGTCATTGCGGTGGCTACGACACAAGAAGAAGTAGGAGTTCGGGGAGCACGTACCAGTGCTTATACGCTTAATCCAGATCTCGCAGTGGCTATTGATGTAACCCACGCGAGTACCCCAGATACTAAGGGTCAAGTCACCATTGAATTGGGTAAGGGACCTGCCGTGGCTTTCGGTCCCAATATTCATCCTGCTATCTTCCGTCATTTTTCAGAAACTGCCCAAGAGCATCGTTTGTCCATTCAGATTGAACCGATCCCAGGAGCATCTAGAACGGATGCTTGGGCTATACAGGTATCCCAAGCAGGTATTCCTACTGGCCTTATCTCTCTTCCCTTACGCTATATGCATACTTCTGTGGAAACTCTTGATATGCAAGATGTCCTTGATACTGGAAAATTACTGGCTCGTTTTATCTCCTCCTTACCAGATGATTTGGAGGGATTTTTATGTTATTAAAGTGTCTTAGTGAATTAAATGGTACTTCAGGCGCCGAATCCCTTGTCCGTAATTTCTTGCGACAACAAATCGAACCCTTTGTCGAGACAATCACAATTGATAAAATCGGAAATTTGATTGCTACGAAAAACAGACGACTTTCTGGTCCCAAGGTTATGATTACCGCTCATATGGACGAAGTAGCGTTGATGGTCACCGATATAACTAGCGACGGTTATCTTAAGTTTCGGCCAGTTGGTGGCATTGACGCTCGAATTCTCGTCTCAAAACCAGTCCGAATTAACGAATCCCTCGTCGGGGTCATCGGAGCGAAAGCCATTCATTTACAAAAACGTCGAGAACGTCAAAAGGCATTGCCCATTGACCAGCTTTATATAGATATCGGAGCTAAATCCAAAGAAGAGGCTTCCAGTAAGGTAAAGTTGGGCGACTATGCCTATTTCATGACAAAATTCGAGCCTTTCGGAGAGGGTCTTTACAAAGGAAAGGCCTTTGATGACCGGGTAGGGTGTGCCATCTTAGCGGAGCTTCTGCAACGGGACTATGATTTTCCTTTAGTCGCTGCATTTACAGTGCAAGAGGAGGTAGGCCTCCGAGGTGCCAAGGTCGCAGCGTATCACCTTGCGCCGGATTTTGCCATTGTCATCGAGGGAACGGTAGCAGCAGATGTGTCAGATCGCGACGAAGAGGGCTGGGTTACAGAGTTAGGCAAAGGACCTGCTTGCTCGCTGATGGATAAAACAACCCTTTACAGTCCCAAGCTTATTAAATGGGTGACAGACTTAGCCCAGCAACAGGGAATTCCGCTACAGTTTCGGCGCGGAACCAGCGGCGGAAATGACGCTGGTCCTATTCATGTGAGCAAAGCGGGAATCCCAACGATTGTCTTAAGTGTACCGTGTCGCTACATTCATTCCTTGGCTTCGATTATCTCCGAAAAGGATTATGCCGCTTGTCTTAACCTAGTAGATGAACTATTAAAGGACCTCCCGCGTATGCTTGGGGTTAGCTCAATCGATAAGGAGGAAAACGTGTGATGGATCTGGATTATGCAATGCTTGGACACTTAACCCAGATATTTGGCCCGTCCGGTTCCGAAGAGCGGGTCGCGGATTTTATCTCCGCCCTTCTTAGCCCTTACTGTGACGAACTGAAAACGGACATCTTAGGGAATCTTATTGTCATGCGTCATGGGACTGGTAAGAAAATTATGGTGGCTACTCATATGGACGAAATCGGGTTGATGATCACCCATATTGATAAACAAGGGTTTCTACGGTTCACTCCTCTTGGCGGAGTACGTATTCCTTACCTAGTCGGTCAAAGAGTCCAGCTTAGCAAGGGCAGGATCGGAACGATCGGAGTTGAAAAATTAGACAAAATCGGGGATTACAAGCTTGATAAGCTCTATCTCGATATTGGTGTAGCATCTCGGAAAGAAGCGGAACAGTTCGTCTGCATAGGGGAAACGGCGGTTTTTGTCGGAAATTTCATAGAATCTGGATCTCGAATAATTTCCAAAGCTCTAGATGACCGCATTGGTTGCTTTGTAGCGATGGAAGCACTCAAACGAACGAAGTCCACTCATGAATTGGCGTTTGTCTTTACCGTGCAGGAAGAAATTGGGACTCGTGGTGCCCAAACGGCTGCCTATGCTCTCGAACCTGACTTAGCCATTGCCGTGGATGTAACACTTACCGGGGATACCCCCAAAGCGCATCCTATGTCCGTAGAACTAGGAAGTGGGGTGGGGATTAAGGTCTTAGACCACTCCATGATAACCTCTCCTCAAATTAAGCGTTGGATGGCCGCTGTTGCCACGGACCTCAATATTCCTTTCCAATGGGAGGTTTTAGAGTACGGGGGAACAGATTCTGGAGCGATTCATTTGTCTCGGGGAGGGGTGCCCTCAGGAGTGCTTTCGATTCCCACGCGCTATGTTCACAGCCCCGCCGAAATGCTTGACAAACGGGATGTGGAAGCTGCTGTAGATTTATTAGTGGCTCTGTTAGAACGCCCTACAGAATTATAGAAGAGACCGAACTCGAAGTTCGCCGACTGAGGCGCAACATGTTTCTTGGTCGGCGGAAGGCAAAAGCAAAATTCCTCCCCACTAAAGAAGGAGGAATGCTATAATTTGTGATTCTTATAATTAAATGGGCTATTATTCCAAAAACTCCATAAACGGTTTTTTCATACTCACAAGTGCATTCACCATTAGTTCCACTAAACCACCATACTGAACATTAAATTTATCCGTCGCCTCGTAGAACTCCAGTATATCTCGAATAGCTCCTTTGCAATTAGAACAAGGTGCGCAGACATATTTAGGTATGTTGACGTTTTCCATGGTATCCTGAAAGGCACCAAGGATCTGGTTAAATTTCATCCGAGAACTAATTTTATTTCTCCATTCAGAAAAATTCATGGAATTCGTAATCGCGAAACCACCACCACCACCACAGCAGTAATTGTCGACTCCATGGGGAGTCATTTCTCTAAACTGAGGGCAAATAGCTTTTAAGACATTCCGTTGAGGTTCGACAATCCCCATTCCCCGAACATAATTACAAGGATCATGCAGCGTCACAGGGAAATTATTTTTACTGGGATCGAACTTTAAACGTTTGCTCTGGACCATATCCCAAAGCAGAGGCAGACAGCTTTCCACGGGGATCTTAGCTTCTCCATAGGTCATGCGATCCCCTACAATTATCGAAGCTTTATGGGCATGCCCACACTCAGCGATCATTATGCGGTTAACTCCTAATTCTTTAGCAACTTTCATTTGCAACACGGCTAGCGATTTTGCTTGAAAATCATCATACCAGATGCCATAATTTACATTGTCATAGCCCGCAATTTCACTACTGAGGGTCCAATTTATTCCAGCTGCTTCGAAGAGAATGGCAAAAGCAATGGGGTTTTCTGGCCAGGCCATGTACTCGCCCGCATTATGAAGCAGAAGGATATCGGCACCTTTTTTGTCCATCGGAAATTTGATCTTCAAACCATATTTTTCTTCCATATCCTCTTCTAAAAACTCAATCGTATCTAAGAAAGCCGGTTTGCTAACTCCCGTAGACGAACCTGTTTTGAGCTGCAGCACGGTACCTTTGGTATGCAGGGGAAGCGGAGCAATGCCCAGCTCTTGGCTGAAGACTTTACGAATCTCTTTTGTGAGAATAGCGTTATCTAAGCCTAGTGGGCAAGTCTGAGCACAACGGCGGCAAAGATTGCAGCGATAGGCTAATTCTCCAAGTCGAGCAATCGTTTCCCAGTTCACATCAATATCGGCTCCGACAAAAGCGCCGAACAACCTTCCGCTTTTGGTAAAATACTTCTTTAGAATTTTTCGAAGAACTTCAGAACGGAAAATGGGACGGTATAACTCGTTTTTGCCGGATGCTTCGTAAATATGACAAGCTTCTGAACACGTATTGCATTTTGCGCAATATTCGAAGGACAATAAGAGCGGTTGAAGTATACCATTGTTGGCATCAGAAAAGATCTTCTCTAAGCCAGTAAGGAACTTACGGACAAATTCATCCTCTTCCGCTTTAGTCTGTGGGCGGATTAAGGTATCGAGACCAACGTAGCCATCTAAAGAAGTACAAAATTTTTCTTGCCAGGCAGGCTTAGGGTCCGTTAGTGGTGGTTCCATGCCGGGTTTATCATAAGGCGGTAACAAAGGCATCAGCTGTTCGGGTTCGAGTTTGATCAATTGCTTATCCGGGCGTCCCATATCACTTGGACGTAAATCTTTTTGATTTATCATATTTAGCTCTCCTCTTTCCACAAAGTTAACTCTTAGACCTTTGTAGTTATTCCTTGGGGTGCGTCGGTTGCCTTATTATGAAGGAAATAAAAAGATGTAGTCGTACTAGCCGTCTTCTCTAGCCTGTTCAGTGCCCCCTTTTAGTTATTGACATATGCCTATTAAATCATAATTATACCCTCTTGTGAACATATGTCAATAACTAATTATTGATAGCACCTATTCATTGTGAATATGACAATGATTGGTTAAAGAACTGTTAAACGTCGGGAAATAAAAGAGGAAGATATTAATTATTGACATATGTTCAAAACGATATATAATGAAAACCATAAAAGCATAGTCAATAATTAATGAGGGGGTAATGAACATGCCAAAAGGAGATGGAACTGGTCCAATGGCCCGCGGAGTGACGAATGGAAGAGGTTTAGGTATTTGCAATAGAGCAAATGCTGTTAGAGCTGGTACTGGTTTAGGACTAGGGAACAGAAGAGGGTGTGGAAATTCCGTAGCTGATCCAACAGGATCTAAAACACCAAAAGAATTGCTACAAAAGCAAAAAGAGCTGCTTGAAAACAAGCTTGATAGCATTAGCAAGCAATTAGAGAGTCTATAAGAGTCAGCAAAAGTGGCAGGGGGACCCTCCTCCTGTTACTTTTGCTGTAAGTTGGGGTGAATGAATTATGCCAAGACCAAGAAAATGGAGAAAAGTGTGTTGCTTGCCGGAAAATAATCAATTTGGACCACTGAACCCCTCGTTTAAGCAAGAAATGTTTATTACTATGTCGGTTGATGAATATGAAACGATACGGCTCATTGACATAGAAGGCTATACGCAGGAAGAGTGTGCAGATCAAATGCATATCGCACGCACAAGCGTTCAGCGTACTTATAATGATGCGAGAAGAAAACTTGCCGAGTCTCTAGTTAACGGAAAAGTGCTCAGGATTGAAGGTGGGGATTACAAACTTTGTGACGGCCAGGAAAAATCATGTGGTGGTGGCGGTTGTCGCAGGCATAAATGTGGCAGAAGCACTGGTGAAGAGGATAATGGAGATGAGCCTTAATATAATCGAAGAGATTGTTATAAACAAAAACCGCATCTATTTGCCGAGATGCGGTTTTGTCATGTCATTAGATCTATTTATTCATAACCCGGTTCATGAGGCGCATCGAACACATTTCTCCGCACATGGTGCAGCTGTCCTGATGCTCAGGGGCGGACTCTTTGCGATAGCGCTCCGGTTTTTCTCGGTCCAAGGCAAGGCCAAACATTTTCTCCCAATCCATAACTTGGCGGGCTTGGCTCATCTTCCGATCCCAGTCGGCAGCTCCGGGTATCCCTTTGGCGATATCTGCGGCATGCGCGGCGATCTTGACCGCTATAATCCCTTCGCGCACGTCGTTTAAAGTGGGCAGACGAAGGTGTTCTGCCGGTGTCACATAGCAGAGAAAATCTGCCCCTGCCGAGGCGGCTAAAGCTCCGCCGATCGCACTGGTGATGTGATCGTAACCGGGCGCTATGTCAGTGACCAACGGTCCTAAGATGTAAAAGGGCGCACCGTGACAAAGTTTTTTGGCCAACTGGACATTAGCCACAACTTCATTCAGGGGAACGTGGCCCGGTCCTTCAATCATGACTTGAACATTCCGTTGCCAAGCCCTTTGGGTTAATTCTCCGAGGACAATCAATTCCGAAATTTGAGCTCCGTCTGTGGCATCGGCGATGCTGCCTGGTCGGCAGGCATCCCCTAGGCTTAAGGTTACATCGTATTCGGCGCAGATATCGAGGAGGTCATCAAAATATTCGTAAAAAGGGTTTTCCTGCCCGGTTAATTTCATCCAGGCATACAGTAAGGACCCACCCCGGGAGACGATGTTGGTGACGCGGGAGGTCTGCTGGAAGTGACGGGCGGTTTCCCGGTTGATGCCGGCGTGGATGGTGACAAAATCAACGCCATCTCGGGCGTGCTGTTCTACCACGGCTAAAAACTCTTGGGGTGTAATGTCTTCTAATTTCTTATCTAAATAACCAAGGGCATCATACATAGGAACCGTCCCAATCATGGCGGGGGACATTGCGATGAGGCGGTGGCGGAATTCGACAGTTTTACCGTAGTTGCTGAGATCCATTATCCCTTCCGCTTTCATATCCAGAGCCATACGTACTTTGGCCAGCTCGCTATCCAGGTTGGCACACTCCGGAGAAATCCCCAAATTGACGTTAATCTTCGTCTTAAGCCCCAGACCAACACCCTCCGGACTTAAAGAGGTGTGATTGCGGTTAGCGGGGATGGCAATTCTGCCCGCCGCCACCCGGAGCCTGATTTCTTCAGCAGTCAGGCTTTCTTTAGCAGCGACCGTTTGCATGGCCGCTGTGATAACTCCGTTTTTAGCTTGTTCCATCTGTGTACTCATTGAATCACACTCTTTCTCTATACTTCATACTGTGCTTAGGTTTGTGTTTACGCAGGTAGGATGGGAAGTTTTGTTGCCTAGTTTAATAGTGTGTCTCCATAAGACGTTGCAACCTCTTGATCTTGCCCGCAATGTCAGGGCTACCCACAATCTCGGTAACAAAGGCGACGGTCTGAGCGCCTGCTTTGAGGACTGAGGCCAGATTGTGTTCCTTGATGCCGCCGATGGCGACAAAAGGGATCTTCAGATTCTGAATGACGTAGTCTAAATAGTCCAGTCCTACTGGATCACAGACATCAATTTTAGTTTGGGTGGCAAATAAAGGTCCTACTCCGATGTAATCAGCGCCATCTTTTACAGCTGCCTGTGCTTGAGCAGGTGAATGAGTGGAAACCCCAATCAGAAAATCAGGTCCCAGCAACTCGCGTACTTTGGACAGAGGTAAGTCGTCTTGCCCAATATGCACGCCATCAGCGCCTACAGCAAGAGCCAGATCTAAGTGGTCGTTGATAATGAACAAGGCGCCGGTATGTTGGGTCATAGTCCGCAGAACAAGACACTCCTCATACATTTCCCTAACCTTTTTGGACTTCTCCCGGTACTGAAGAATCGGTACGCCGCTGGCCAAAATCTGACCGGCCACTTCAAGATTGCTGCGGCTTTGAGAGTGGAGTTCAGATGTGAGGGCATAAATGCCAGCGGGAAGGGCGCGCTTTTTTGAAGATTTATTGATGATTATCAGTCACTCCCTTCGTGCTACTAGTTCTTTTTCACCATCCTTGGTCAGCGCTTGGCGCTAGCCAACTTTCCGTTAAGTGCCCATGCTAAAACTAGGTTTGCTTGTTTAGCAGCAACAACACCGATGCGGGGAGAGAGGGGAGGGTGGTCATCTGCCACGTCCGTGCAGAAATCCCCGACAACTGATAAACCGGAACTCCAGTGCAAGGTCTGGATCGCATCTGTGTCTCCCCAACCAGCCAGTCCAGACGCGCCGATAACTTTTTTCCCAGCCGCCAGACCCTCTTCCACGAACATTCTCTTAGAAGCGGTCTGATCAAAACCCTCTACCCACACCGCACACTGCCCAAATATCGTCTGGACATTGTCTGGTGTTATGAGAATCGACCACAATTCCAAGTGTAACTCGGGGTTGATTCGCAAAAGGTTTTCAGCCAGAGCATCAGTTTTCAAAAGTCCTAATTGATCAGGAAAATAGACTTGTCGATTCAGGTTGCTGGCCTCTACCCGGTCAAAATCGGCCAAGACGAGGTGCGTAAACCCACAGCGCACTAAGTGCCATGCGACATTGGAGCCCAAGCCGCCTAAACCAGCGATCCCGACGGATGTTTGCTGGACCCTAGCTAATTGTTCTGGAGGTAATGTCTCGGCCAATCCGGTCGTTAAAGGATTCATAGACCAACAGCAGCCTTTTTCCGCATATTCACCCAGTCGCAAAACGAAGGCAGATAGCCTTTGGCCCGGATCATGCCTACCACTTCTGGGACGGATCGTTCGTCGGCAATTTCAAATTGAGCGCTGCCCACGTTGTTATTCTCACTATATCCACCGACTGAAGTGAGAGCGCCAGCCGACATGCGAGTGATGCCGAGGGGCATTAGATTTTCACGCATTTGCGGACTTTCCCGGGTGGACAAGGTAAGTCCTGCTCGTGGCAGAAACAGCCTGTAAGCCAATATAATTTGGACGAAAGAGGCATCCGTGACAGGAGCAGCAGAGGAGCGAAAACTGCCGGCATAGGGTCTGAGGCGCGGCACAGAGAGCGCAACTTCAACCCCGGGATAAGTCCTTTGCAAGTAATCAGCGTGAAGTGCCGAGAAAAAAGCGTCTTGCCTCCAGTCCGAGAGGCCCAAAAGTGCACCAATGTTAATGGCAGAGATTCCAGCCTCACAGGCACGCTCTGGTGCCTCTAAGCGGTAATGATAATTTCTCTTAGGTCCGGAGGGGTGTACCTTCGCATAGGTGATCTGATCGTAGGTTTCTTGAAAGAGAGTGACAGAATCAACCCCTGCCTCGTATAAACGCCGGTATTCATGAGTGGATAGGGGATACACTTCAAGCCCAAGAGAGGCAAACATGGGCCGCAAGGCCTGTACGCATTCTTCTATGTAAGCTGGTCCGCTCTGGGTGCGCGATTCTCCCGTCAAGAGCAGCAAATGTTGCAGTCCGGTTGCCGAGATAGCCTCACCTTCCTTGATGGCTTGTTCGACAGTAAGCTTGCAGCGTACAATCTCATTGCCAGCGTGGAAACTACAATAGAGGCAGCTGTTAGTACAAAAATTGGCGAGATAGAGTGGAGTAAATAAACCAATCGTGCGCCCGAAATGGCGGATAGTTAAAGCCTGAGCCTTTTTGGCCATGGGTTCCAGATAAGAGTGGGCTGCTGGGGAAAGCAAGACCACCAAATCATGGGGGCGGAGGGTTTCGCGGGTCAACACTCGCTCGACGTCGACTCCGCTAAAACTCTCCCAGGCCGACTCGGAGAGTCTGGGTTGCCAGTCCGTGATTTGCTCGTAAAACATCCCTTAACCCTCCTGCAAAAAGCCAGTTAAGGGGGAGGAAGCTTCGGCCGTTAGTCGTCGTTCACCTAGACCAGCTAAATAGCCTAGGCGTCCTGCGGCTACGGCTAAGCGGAAGGCTTGAGCCATGAACACCGGATCACCTGCCGTTGCAATGGCCGTATTCACAAGCACTGCGGCCGCCCCCATTTCCATGGCTTCGGCTGCCTCGGAGGGTCGACCGATGCCGGCATCGACAATGATCGGCAGAGAGATCTCTTCAATCAGAATCCGGATGAGTTCTTTGGTTTGTAAGCCACGGTTGCTGCCAATCGGAGCTCCCAGGGGCATAATGGCTGCCGCCCCCGCATCTCGCAGACGCCGAGCTGCACCGAGATCAGGACTCATATAAGGTAGTACCACAAACCCCTCGTTCACCAGTTGTTCGGTGGCATTAAGTGTCTCCCAATTATCCGGCAATAAGTAGCGCTGATCCTGAACGACTTCGATTTTTACCCAGTTTCCGCAGCCGGCTGCCCGAGCTAAGCGAGCGATGCGCACGGCTTCTTCGGCCGTGCGCGCGCCGGAGGTGTTGGGCAATAAAATAGTGTTCTGAGGTAGGTAATTAAGAATATTCTCCTGAGGGTTTTTCCAATCGACTCGACGTAAAGCCATCGTTACTACCTGACTGCCGCTTGCTTCCAACATTTGGGGCACAATTTCATGAGATGAAAATTTACCAGTTCCTACGAACAGTCGGCTATGCAAATTTATGCCACCGATGAGTAGAGTGTCCTCTGCTAGATTATCACTTTGTGTGATATCGTTCACGTATTAGCCACCTCCCATAAAAATTAAGATTTCCAAACGGTCACCAGCCTGCAAAGGAGTACCCTGCCAATATTCTTGTTTCAGGATTTTTCCATTGTGCTCTACGACCGTCGCGTTGAGGGTCACAGCTTGGTTTTTGAGTAACTGGAATACGGTACAGTCGGAGAGAATTTCCTGAGCTTCACCGTTCACAACAATCTGCAACGGAATCACCCTCCTTTCGCTTGTTCTCCATACATGTTTGTCGCAGGGGTATCCCATTTTTCTGTCTTAGCACCAGAGAAAGCTTAAACCATAAAAAAAGAGAACTGCGGTAAGCAGTTCTCACTTATATTCCTATAAGTAAAACGATTAGCTTTCCTCCGCTGGTATTAACCAGATCAGGTTCAAAGGGTTAGAGTTTCCTCATCTCAGCCCCGAAGGGCACCCCTAGCAAACAAACGTATTCAATTGACTGGGTAACAATACTTATCCTACCAAGTATTACCCTGTGCCCATTATATAACTAAAAGAGTGTAAGTGTAAATATATCTCCGAGATACATAATAAGAGGTCGCTAGAACCTTTACTTGAGAGAAGGCAGCATTGATTAATATTCGGGAGGGTTTAGCCGTCCTCTGGATTTTCAGGGCCGGGGAGATTTAATTGATAAAAGGCTAAATCAAGCCACTTACCAAACTTAAAGCCGGCCCTTCTTACAGTGCCAGAGTATTCAAAGCCTAATTTCTGATGTAATTTCAGGCTATTTTCATTAAAGGCATCAATGCCAGCGACTATGGTTGCAAACTTTCTTTCATCCGCCATTCTAATTATTTCTTTTATCAGCGCAGTACCAACCCCATGGTGCCGATAGCCATTATGTACATAGACTGAATGCTCAATCGTATATTTATAGGCTGGCCAAGTCCTAAAAGGACCAAATGTTGCAAATCCAATTACTTTGTGCTTTTCCTCAGAAACAAGGACAGGAAATTTATCCTCATTCTTCTTGCGAAACCATAACATTCTGTCCTCAAGGGTCTGAACGTTATAGGTATATACTGCTGTAGTATTTAAGATAGCATCGTTGTAAATTTCTAGGATTTGGCATAAATCGTTTTCAACTGCTTGTCTAATCATGCAATCAACCCCTCTATGCCTTAGTTTAACATTATTGATAAAGATAAGATACTCAAATTTACGCCTTAAATTTGTGCATGAAACAAGATTAGAGGAGCGCTTTTTGAACACTTGGATTGATCAAACATTTAAATCTTAAGAAATCTTAACATTGTCCTCGCAAATTATTCATAAATTTATTGTATACTAATAACAGAAGATCTTAATTAGATAAAAAACTACATGAAAAAGATGAGAAGCCGTCCTTGCTGTGGGGCGGTTTTTCGCTGTATGCCCCGTTAATTTAACTCAACAAGGAGGCTATAACATGAAGACGGAATTAAAACGATCTGTATGCCCGTACGACTGCCCAGATATGTGCGGGCTTTTGGTTAAAGTTGTCGACGGTCAGGCTGTCAAAGTTACGGGTGACCCGGAACATCCCTATACTAGGGGAACTTTATGCCCCAAAATGGTTCATTATGAGCGAACGGTACATTCTCCGCAAAGACTGACTCACCCCTTACTGCGTATCGGGGAAAAAGGCGGGGGGCAGTTTAAAGCCATTACGTGGAAAGAGGGGATTCAACGTCTTGCCGACAGATGGACGGGAATTATATCCGACTATACTGCGGAAGCTATCTTACCCTATTCTTACGCAGGAACGATGGGGCTTGTCCAACGCAACTGCGGGGAGGGTTTTTTTCACCGTTTGGGAGCTTCAAGATTGGCTCGCACTATTTGTTCCTCTGCCAAGGGTTATGGCTGGGCTTCAGTTATGGGGGAGACCTTGGCGCCACACCCGGATGAGGTTAAGAAAAGCGATTTTATTATCTTGTGGGGTTCGAATGCCTTGGCAACTAACATTCACCTGCTGCATAATGTCCGAGCAGCGAAAAGGCGTGGTGCTACTGTCTGGCTCGTTGATACGTATGAAAATCCCACGGCCCAAATTGTTGATCAGGTCGTGTTAGTACGTCCGGGGAGTGATGGTGCTTTGGCTCTCGGCATAATGCACATCCTAGTTCGTGAGGGGTGGATTGACCAAGCGTTTATGGAGCAGCATGTTCAGGGGTTTGAACAGTTCCAAGGTGAGGTTTTGCCTGATTACCCGCCGGAGAAAGTCAGTCAAATTACTGGGATAGACGTTAATTTGCTCGAACTTATGGCGGCTCGTTACGGCAAAGCTCTTGCGCCTTTCATTTCTTTGGGGTCAGGGCTTTGCCGTTATGGTAATGGAGCGATGACGGTCCGCGCTATTACCTGCCTGCCCGCATTGGTAGGGGCATGGGGCAAGTCGGGCGGTGGCTTGTTGGCCAGTATTTCTACTAATAAAGCCTTTAATACTGGTCGAGTAACGCGTGAAGATTTCATGCAAAAGCCAACCCGGATCGTAAATATGAATCAACTTGGCTATGCACTGACGGATTTATCGGAACCGCCAATTATGAGCTTGTATGTCTACCACTCCAATCCCGTTTGCGTAGCCCCTGACCAAAATATGATTATCAAGGGACTTAGGCGCGAGGACTTATTTACGGTCGTTCATGAACGTTTTATGACAGATACAGCCCGCTATGCCGACCTTATCTTGCCAGCTACAAGCTCATTAGAGCACGCAGATATCTACCGCTCTTATGGTCATTATGGCGTCCAGCGAGCGGCGGCTGCGATTCCTCCGGTTGGGGAAGCAAAATCGAACTGGGAAGTTTTTCAGCTCCTTGCCCAGGCTATGGGCTTTGAAGAGCCTTTCTTTAACCAGACTACAGACGAAGTTATCAACCAGCTGATCGAGCCACCTACCCCGTGGTTGGGACGTGTTGAGTTAGCGAAACTCCAGGAGGGCCGCCCCGTTGAACTCTCCCTGCCTGAGAATTACAAAACAACTTTCCTGACTCCATCCGCTAAAATCGAGCTCTATAATCCCAGTGAAGCCGAGCCGCTTCCACGTTATTGTGAGCCTTACGGTGATGACGCCCCATTCTATCTGATGAGTGCACCTAGTTTGTTTTCTCTGAATTCTTCCTTTAATGAGCGTCCTGATCTACTGCGTAAAAAGGAAACCGCTTATCTTCAGATGAACCCAAAAGATGCTGAAAACAAAAATTTACAAGCTGGTCGGAGCGTGATCGCCTTTAATGAACGTGGTGAAGTGCCTTTTATGCTGAAACTAACGACTAAAGTTCCCCAAGGTGTCGTCGTAACCGAGGGCTTATTTTGGTACGCCAAGGGGCCTGACGATAGCACGGTTAACGCACTTACTTCTCAACGCCTCACGGATAGAGCAGCGGGTAGTACTCTTTATGATGTCAAAGTTGATGTCAGGCTAGCTTAGACAGGAAATTAAGGTACTCTTGTCGAAATGCATAGATAATACGACATTTAATAGGGTATCTCGATTCTATTCTTTTCAAGGAATGTTGGTGAGGTGAAGCATGGCTTCGTGTGTACGTATTTTACATTGTGCAGGATTTCGCTTGGACAGCCCTTCCTGGGAAGGGCCGGAGAAATGGATTGCACAACGTAATCAAGATTTGTGGCAAACCTTTGCAGCGGTCCTCTCGCTTTGCCGGTCGGAAAAAGTAGATTTCCTTTTCCTGGTCGGTAATTTATTTGAACAAGAGTATGTGCGCAAGGAGACAGTCGAGCGGGTTGCCAAATCACTGGCCAAGCTGGATGAAACTAAAATCTTTATAGCTCCGGGAGAGAGGGATCCGTTGGTTACAACCTCTGCCTATCGCCTAGCCGTGTGGCCGAGTAATGTGCATGTATTCTCAGGTGGTATCAGCAGCGTAAAAGTTTCTGCCCAAAACGTCACGGTTTCTGGAGCGGGATGGACAGCCTATCGTCAAGAGGGGCCATTCCTCGACGGTTTTCAGACTACGAGGGACGGAACGATTCAGTTCATGCTTCTGCATGCTGAGGTGGACTCGGTAGAGAATACCAAAGGGTTTATTTCTATCAGCCCAGAGCAAATTGCTGCCAGTGGTTTGAACTACCTAGCCTTGGGGCACCTGGAAAATTGGAGTGGGGTCCAGCAAGAAGGGGAAACAATTTGGGCCGATTGTGGTTCGCCCGAGGCTAGAAGCTTTCGTGAAAGTGGACCTCATGGTGTAGTCCTGGGAAAAATCGGGATAGAATCTACCCAATTCGAATTTCGGGAACTAGGACAGCGCCGTTATATTGAAAAGACTCTAGAGATCCGATCCGATCTGATAGGCCTTATGGCAGAGTTATTGGCAGAAACGAGCACACAAGAACGGCAAAAGGATTTATTTAGAATCAATTTGTCTGGGCCTTTATGGGAAGTAGAAGCGGCTATTCCAGCACTTCAGAAACTATTAGCGGATAAGTTTCGCTACATCGAAGTTTTACCTTTGGAAAGCCAACAAACTCAATTTAGGCAAGATGTCGTTAAACCCGTGCCCTTAATGCCTAAAACCCAGGATGGCTATCCTACCCTGCCTCAAATATTTGTTGATAAAATAGAAGAGCGCTTGAATGGAGCAGAGAGTGCGGAGGATCGCGAACATTGGGAGTTGGTACAGAAAATCGGATTGGCCGCACTGGGGCAGGGACGGGAAGATGATGAGAATTGAACGAATCAGAAGCACAAATCTAACAGGTTTAGGGGATGTAGACTTGATATTTCCAGTGGGCCCAGCTTTGCTATGTTTTGAGGATCGAAGTCGTCAAAAGAAGCTGGGTGATCTACTGCTAGAACTATTCTATAATTCAAAGAACCCTCTGGCTGCAAAATCTCAAAGCTGTAACGGTATAGTGGAAGTGTGGATGGTTGGGCAAAATACTCGCTTCCATATCCAGCGACAATTTGTGCAGCGTAGTAACGGATTAGAGCAGTCCCCAGATCTGGTGATTAAAGATGAAACAGGACGACAAATCTCCTTTCCAGAAACGATGACGCTAGGGGAATTTTTATTTCGGGTCAAGCAGGAAGCTTTCCGTCTGGGAGGGGTCCTGGAATGGCCAAGAAGCGGAGAAAATGATACCTTTTTCCGACGTTCCCGTAACATGCGGCAAGGAGGAGACGAAGGATTCTCGCTAGCTAAAGTACGGGCTTCTTTGGCAGGAGCGCAAAAGAGAGTGGAAGAACAAACAGAGAGTATGGCGTTGGTTAAGGCTGAGTACGATGCCCTACGACATGAATGGGAGGAAGCGCACCGCCAGCAGGAAAGAGAACGGTTGCTTCTGATAGAAATCAAGAATCTGCAAGAGAAGGAGAAGGTTTTATCCGAGAGGATTAATCAGGCAGAAAAAATGCAGGAGCGCTTAACCGTGCTTCGTCAAAATACGGACTACCGTGAGTTACGTCAACTCCAAGGTGAACTAACTCGGTTGGAAGAACTTTGCCAAGAATTAGAATCAAATTTAACTGCGCTTACTCGTGAGTCGCAAGTGGATTGGGCAATGATTGAGAGCTTACGTGAAGAGTGTCTAGAGTGGGCAGGTTTTCAAGAACAGGTGAATCTTATAGCTTCCGACTCTCAAATACTAGCACGAGAAATTTACGAGACACAAAATTCTCTACAAACGTCTGGATATCAAGGAATGTCGGAAAACGAGGTCCAGGCTCTGCGTCGGGCGGAAGAGGAAAGGCGCGCGGCCCAGGAGGAACTCGAACCTGAACTAGAGAATCTAGTCGTCCTGAAAAGTGAACTTGAAAAAATACAAATAGTACGTACAAATGAGATTACGAAACTACAGGCTTTATCAGGTATGGCTGGAGTAACTGAGGCTGCTGAAACAAGGATTGCGCGCAGAGAAAGACTTTTGGCGCTGTGGCGAAACTCCCAAATAGGCAGTTTTCTTGACCAGACATTGCGAGAAAAGCTTAGCGTGACTAGTATCAGCGATAGGCTTTCATTGCGCCTTACAAAGTACTACCAAAACTATAATGTCTCAAACTTCAAAGAATTCACATGTCAATTGGAAGATTTTCGTGTCTTAAGGCAGCAGGTAGAACGGTTGCAAATGGAGTTAGAACTCCTGCAAGAGAAAGTGCGTTGGGAGGAAAAACTACGTAAGATAGTAAATTCTTGCAATACGATGTTAAAAAGGGCTTTTAGAACGGCTAAAGTAGCTGATTTTCCGGCTTGGCTGAACGGATGGGAAGACCATCAGCAAAAAAAAATCCAGATTGACCTCTGGCAGGATGAGTTGCGGCTTAAACTAGAACAGCAGACGAGGGAAGAAAAAAAGATGGCAACGTCTACCGAACGACTGCGTGAAAAATTGGGAATTTGGGAAAATATTACATCTGACAGAGATGAAGTTTTGGCTGAAGTCATGAACATTGCCAGGCAATTACGAACCAAAGATGAGGCGGAAAGAGAAGCCGCCGTGTTTTCGGAAAAGTTTAATGATATGCTCGGTGATCGCAATATCGAACAGCTTGCCAAGATTTTGGAACCCTTGGCGGATTTGGAACGCGAAACCCGTCTTTCCGGTGAAGACAGCCTAGCTGAACTGACTGCTAGACAAAATGAACGGGTGGAGACTCGACAGCAACTGGAGGTTGCTGAACAGAGTCTTCTTTGCACCCGGAAATTCCCAGCGCTGTCGGTTCTGGAGAAAAAGATAGAAGCAGTTAAACGCCAGTGGATAGCCTTTGAAGTTTTACACGGTGCATTGGATGGTGCTCAGGCTTTGTTGGAAAATTCCTGGCAGGAATGGAAAACCAAGTACGGAAAGGATCTGAAATTAGAAAAGCAGTGGATTCTATCTCAGATGTCAACCTCATCGGTCAAGGGAACGCTCGGCATTAATGGGACAGAAAGAAAAAAAGATTATTTTGCCAATCGTATGGCTATCGCCCAGTTAGCCATACGCGATAACAGCGAGGTACCATTGCTCTTCTCAGTTGGTGAAGAGAATGAGGGACAAAGTTTTTGGGAAGAAGTTTTAGGGTATCTTCGTAAACTTTCACTTTCTAGGCAGGTGGTTTTCACCACCGCGGATGCCAAACTGTGGCAAAAACTAGTTGCTGATGGCTGGTCAAGGCTGCTGATTTAGGTCCCTTTGGCGAGGCCTCACACATCTGCCTAAAACTTGCAGTTTTGCAAATTGTTCAAGAGTTCGTTGTGAATTCGAACTAGAAATTGTATATCTTCATCTGGAAGGTTTTCTAATGCTAAGCTCATCGCCCTATAGGACAAGGCATTTTGACAAGATTTTTTTGATAATTCTTGACCAGCAGGTGTTAATTTTAAACGAATTGCTCTTCGGTCTTCTTCAGAGGTTTTCCGCTCTACGAGATCTAAATGAACAAGATCTTCGACGCTTATGCTCACCGTACTTTTCAAGAGCTGTAATTTTTCTGTTATTTCTTTAAGAGTTATGTCTGGAGAGGAATAAATGGTATTTAAAATTCCCATTTGTTGTATGGTTAGCCCCAGACTAGTGGCATTCTGTTTGGTAAATTTGGTGAGGGTTCTAGTGATTGTCACGAAAGATTGTACAAGAGCTGCCGCTTGTTTAACATGGTGATCGTTATAATCCATTATTGGAGACCTCCCAGTAAATTAAATTGGTTAACATATATAACAGTTTAATTATTGAACTATTATAACTAATTAAAGAAATGCTGTCAATGGAAAGGAAAGATTCATGGTTTTGTACAACATCAATAAATCCGTAAATACAACAAACCAAGAACTCATCGTTATAATCCAAGCGGAGGGCACGTTTGAACTTGACTGGCAGATAACAATAGAACCGCTGGATATAAGCCAAATTCTTTTCCAGAATGAAGTAAACAAACGTTTTTTGGAAAATACTCAGGAAGCCTTGATCTTTTTAGGCTTCTCGGATAGAACGGTAGCCATATCCGAATCTCTTCATTATCTCAGACTGATAGCCACCACCTTGATTAAGAAGCTATCCCTGAATCCGGATATAGAAGCGTTGCGTGAGAAAATTGTGGTTGAAATTGAAGCGGAAGAAATTGATCTGTTCTTGCAAAATGCGCCATATTTAAAGGGCACCGAACATTTGAATCAAGCTTGGATTATTAAAGTATGGGAAACGTTGAATCAGGCATTTTGCAACCTGATTCAGACCTACCAAGGTAGCGTCGGAGAACTTTTTGCTGCTTTTAATCCGAATCTCCATCTCGTAGGGCGTGTTTTCTTTCATTTGGTGGAGAGTAAAAAGGAGGAATATCCGTTTGCATTTTTGGCAACCTATTCTGCGGATGTTTCAACTGATGGAAAATCAAAGCATCTTCCACTTAAAAACGCCATTGCTGAATATGGAGAAAATAGCAAAAAACTGCTGGATCTACTTTCAACTGTGAACAAAGCCACAGAAAATAGTGCGTTCATTTCCGAACTTGTTGAATCGGGTGAAATATTTCATCCACTTAGTTTGGCAGCTGAGGAAGCCTATACCTTTCTCAAGGAAATACCAGTTTACGAGGAAGCAGGTATTTTATGTCGCATGCCCAATTGGTGGAAAAGTAAGGCCACTTCCCTGAAAATGTCCGTCAGCGTTGGCGAGAAAACACCATCTCGTTTAAATTTTGAGGCACTCGTGGATTTTAAGGCTGAATTTTTTTTGGGTGGAGAGGCCATGAGTGTCAGCGAATTGAAGAAGCTGCTTTCAGAAGCAGAAGGACTTGTTTTAATCAAAGGGAAATGGGTAGAGGTCAATCGCGAGAAGCTGAAGGAAACGCTGAAGGCCTATGAACAAGCCCAGAAACTAATGGACAAGACCGAGCTCAGTATGATGGAAGCCATGCGCTTTCAATTGAATGCACAAAAAATCTTGAAGATTCCGGAAGAGGCCTGTGAACTCGAAGTGACAAATGGAGCATGGCTCAAAACAGTTGTCAGTCAGTTAACCCATCCAGAAACTATTGCAACGGTTGAGTGTGGTGATGCTTTTCAGGCTAGTTTGCGTACCTATCAGGAGCGGGGCTTAAACTGGCTCCATTTTATGAAAACTTTAGGGTTGGGTGCCTGTCTGGCTGACGACATGGGTTTGGGCAAAACCGTCCAAGTGATTGCTCTGCTGAATTATCTGCGCACCAAGACGCAGGAAAAAGCTTTGCTGATTGTGCCGGCTTCCCTGATCAGTAATTGGATGAGCGAAATTGCCAAATTTGCGCCTTCCTTAAAATATTATGTAATCCATCCCTCTGAAAATAGAAATTTGGACAAACAGGATAGCGGGTGTGTGGAGGAATATGATCTATTTATCACGACCTATGGCATGCTCCTAAAATACGATTGGCTAAAAAATGTCACTTGGGATTCCTTAATTTTGGATGAAGCTCAAGCTATTAAGAATCCAGGCACGAAGCAAACCAAGGTTGTGAAACAATTAAAAGCTTCCTATAAGGTGGCCATGACGGGTACACCCATCGAAAATCGCCTCTCAGATTTATGGTCCTTATTCGACTTTTTAAATAAGGGACTCTTAGGAACGGCCAAGGAATTTACCGATTTCACAAGAAAACTCCCAGATAGTCCTGAAGGTTACGCCAGATTGAAGCGAGTTGTTAGTCCCTTTATTCTAAGGCGATTGAAGACTGATAAAAATGTTATTTCCGATTTGCCTGAGAAAATTGAAATGAAAACGTATGCAACCCTTACCAAAAAACAGGTGGTCCTTTATAATAAGCTTGTCAGTGATCTAAAGTTCAAACTGGTAGCAGCGGATGGTATGGAACGCAAAGGACTTGTCCTGTCCTCGCTTCTGAAACTCAAGCAGATCTGCAATCATCCCGATCAATTTCTCGGTCAGAATGTCTATGCCGAGGAGGAAAGTGGGAAATATGTCAGACTGCGTGAAATTTGCGAAACCATTGCTGAGAAGCGGGAACGGGTTCTGATCTTTACCCAGTTTAAAGAAATCACTGAGCCGCTGAAGGACTTTCTGGAGACGGTATTTCAACATCAAGGACTGGTCTTGCACGGTGCAACGGCCGTGTCAAAACGAAAGGATCTGGTGGCTAAATTTCAGGGAGCTGATTATGTGCCTTTTATGGTACTCTCCATTAAAGCTGGAGGTATCGGCCTCAACTTGACGTCTGCCAACCATGTTATTCATTTTGACAGGTGGTGGAATCCGGCAGTTGAGAATCAGGCGACTGACAGAGCCTTTAGGATCGGCCAGATGAAGAATGTGATTGTTCATAAGTTTATAACCAAAGGAACAGTCGAGGAAAAAATTGATCAAATGATCGAGGATAAAACTAAGTTGTTGCAAGAAATCATTCCGGATAATCAGGAAAACTGGATTACCGAAATGGATAACAAGCAACTTGTGGAGTTATTTAAGCTTACAAATTAGAGTTGGCGAGGGGTATAATATGGCCTATGATAGCGGTTTTCCGGAATATATTCCTGTTGCGGAAAAAAGAAAGCAGGCTCAGAAAAGCGTTGAGAAATTAAAAAAGAAAAACCCAGATATTTCTCCAGTAATTATTGAAGGAAGCAAGTTAACTAAAACCTGGTGGGGAAAATCCTGGAATAAAAATCTGGAGAGTTATTCGGATTATTCAAATCGCATAGGCAGAGGTCGCAGTTACGTTCGTCACGGGGCGGTGTTGGATCTTAAGATGACTCAAGGTAAGATCACTGGCCTAGTACAGGGGAGCGCTAGCAAACCCTATCAAGTGACGATTGTCATTCAAACGCTGCCTAAGAATATTTGGGAAGCCTTGACGAACGACTGTGCCGGGAAAATTGATTCCCTGCAGGAGCTAATTGACGGTAAGTTTCCCAAAGCACTTGCTGAAATGTTTACAGCCAAAGGCAAAGGTTTGTTCCCTGCCCCCAAAGAGATATCGTTAAAATGTAGCTGTCCAGACTATGCTACGATGTGTAAACACGTGGCTGCTGTTCTATATGGGGTTGGAGCTCGACTGGACGATGATCCCAGCTTGTTTTTTGCACTTCGAGATGTCAAGATTGAAGACCTTATTTCAGAAACGATCAGCAAGAAGGCTCAGACGCTCCTGGAAAAATCAAGAGTAAAAAGCCGCAGGGTTATCGAAGATTCTGATATTTCAGGCATGTTTGGGATTGAGCTGGAAACCGAAGTGAACAAGCAATTGAAAGGATCGGTTACGAAAAAGGTTGCTGGCAAGAAAAAATCAGCAAAAACGAGCGATTGACTATTATAGAGTCCAGTCCAGTATAAGACCACTGGCAAAGGGCTCTTTTATTGTGAAGATGAAGTCTCATGTATCAGAAGCAGAAATCTATAATGACTTGAGTGGAATGAATCTATAATTGATGGTTAGCTCTGAACAAGTAGAATTTTTCTTCTACTGCTTCGACGCATAGAATGTTCTAAGTATTTTTGTGTTCATACGCACAATTCTTTTAAAAATTAGGACTCCTCAGTTTTGAGGAGTCCTAATTGCTTACTTCACGTGGTCACAATTTTTCCAACGATGAAGTCCTACTAACTCAGTAGCCACGTCTTCAATTTTCAATTTGAACTCAGTTATGCTTTGTTGTGTTTTTATCTTGCGAAGATCCCTTTGATGCGTTTTGCTGATTTGAATATTTGTCACCCCGTTGATTACCGTTACTATATCGCTGATTTAATAATCCGTTGTCCCATTGATTATCGTTACTAACGATAATCCTTTCACCAGGATAGACTTGATAAGGATCGCTAATTTGAGGATTTAAATACATCAAATTACTAACCGTTGTGTCATACTGGATAGCAATATCGTACAGAGAATCATTAGGTTCAGCGATAATATATTCATTGGAATCTTGGTAGGTCTCTTTTAAAGAAGAAAAATTTCTATCCGGGTGGTTAGCAACCAAGCCATGGTAATCTTTCGCTGTATCGTTACCTACAGGATGATTGGTCTGTTTATAGCCAGCGTTTCCAACAGTGACGGCAGATCCAACTTTATCTGAGCTGCTAGATCGTGCAGCTGTTACCCCAGTGTCTGCAAAGGCATTTAACGGAGTCATGGTCATTACTACTCCTACGATAGCTAAACTAGCTAAAGCTTTGTTTATTTTGTTCTTATTCATGATTTGGAAATCCCCTCTCTACTTTAAGTTTTTTTGTATATTCTGTTTTTGTTCTTCAAACTTAAACTTATTACTTTAGTTATATAACAAACATCACTACCTCCCAACCTTTTCGACAGAAAATTAAAGCTTTTTGAGTGTTGTTTAGTTTTAGCCCTTGGATTAAAACTAAATTTAATGGAAATAATTATGATCTGAAGGAAAATTAAGGTTTTACTATTACTTTTCTCGGAACAACAGTTAGATTAAATACTAAACTATCAATTAATCATCATCTGTTGTCTTTATAATAGTAAACAATTGTTAGGGTTCCGTGACTTTCATGTGGAGAATATGTGAATGGTAAAAATAGGAATAGATAAGAAAACTGTGTAATCAGCCATTCCATGAGCCAAGGGTCGCCTGAGTAACTTCTGTCTCCCTGTTAGAAGTGCCTTTATGGCTTACCCTTTTTCCTTGGGTCCCTTCCTAATTGCCCCGCGAAGTGAAAGAGAAAGTGGCCTCACGCAAAAATAAACGAGACTGAAAGCAATTGCTTTCAGTCTCGTTTATTCGTTCGAATATCTAAGGTTAGGCTGGAAAAAGTGAGGTAATAATAGACTACTTCTAAGTCTTAGGAAGCTAGAATAGCAGTTTCTTGCGCTTGAGTAATGGTGCCCGCTGTTACGAGGCTATTGTCTTTGTTTTTTTCATTTTTAATAACCTCTTTCTAATTTAAAATAACTCAGACTGATATGTTGAATCTTAATTGCGTGGGATCACAGTTAGATTAACAGCTAATCGCTAGCGGGTAATCATCAACTGTTGTCCTTATATTATTCTAAATTTGTCACCATTCCGTGACCCTAGTATGGAGATCTGTGACTTTCGTGTGGAGAATATGTTAAGGCTTATAATGGAAAATATGAGAAGCAAAAAAAGCTCCCACCGTTGCCGATGAGAGCCGAAGGAGTAAGACGAGAAGGTTTCTTGGGGGGCCGTTCTGCCCACGGTGGATTACCGAAACTTACCAATATGAATATTGTCGGAACGCTTCGGCAATCCCCAAAATGTTATGATTTTTTATTCAAATTCTAGGAATTAGAGAAGGTTGCTGTAACGAAGGGTTAAACGATCTTAAAAAGATCCGCTGGAGACAATCTGAAAATTATGATTGATATTTCCGAAGGATTGGGCTATAATTAGAACATAAGTTCTATTATTGATCAAATGTATGTACTGTGAAATCCGGATATAAAAGACAAATGTGCTGAAATAACTCATTCATGTCCGGATCTGTACAGAACGAAAAAATTACGCATCCGGATATGGGTCATGCGAGCAGGGCTGAAACAGTGTAAATGTGATGGCGGGAGGTAGCAATTATGAGAAATATATCTGTGATCTGTTATTTGTTTTCTTTATTATCTTTTGGCAGGGGGTATTTGAAGATGATGGTCTTTGAGAACGCAATTACGAACCATATAAATACTTATGACTATACTGGTGATTTGTCTCTAGCAATGAGCTTTTTTGTTCTGACGATTTTCTTCGCTGTGATCGGATTTGCAATTTATTCGGTAGCCAACAATGCGAAAGCGCAAGCTATGACAAGGGCGGAAAGTGGGAATTATGAAACTCGTCATTATGTGCTAGAGGCTAGTATTGGCTCGGTAAACTTATCGACTTGCGAGAATAATGATAAAAAAATTGCGAGGTGCTATTGATATTGATAAAAGTTTGGGACACTTAGCCAGTTTTAGGCAAGTGTCTATGTTTGCTCTTGGTGCAATGCATCGTATCGCGAGGATGTCATTGAATCCAAACATGATTTTGAAAATTTGACAACGGCCTATGTGAATCGCGCCCAACGTGAGCCCATCGAAAAGGTCCTCAATCAAATTATTACTGCGCCCTAGCTTCAACCGCTCAACCAAGCTGAGATCCTGGCCGTTTTGGAACAGGTCCAGAATTTTCACGGTCGGGCCTACGACTGGACCCCAAAACTAGATGTAAGAGAAGTGTTAAAAGCCTCTGAAAATCGAGGTTACCTGTTAAGAACAAGAATTCGAGCCGCCGTTGAATTATTGGATCAACTGTACCAATATGGGCAGGCAGGGGAGAACCGTATTAATGAACTTGGAGAACCACAGTACCAGGAAGAGGAACTAACTGCCCTGGACGAATGTATTATAGATAAAAATTAAGTTTGGATAGATTACTCTACTAAACATCAATAATATTATTGACATTTTTTATATAATAATATATATTTTTAATTAGTAGAGGAGGTAATGGAACTATTAATGGTGTTAGAAAGATAAACTTATTTTTCTAAACCATCAATAATATTTGTTGATATGTTATTACATTAGGTTACATTACGATAGGAAGGATGAGGTAAGATGCGTATCGCTATTTCAACAGGAGGGCGCGATCTCGAACAATTTGTCGATGATCGGTTCGGGCGTTGTCCGTTTTTTTTATTTTGTGATTCTGAAAACCCTCAGGGTACTGCGGAGTATAAAGATAATCCGGCGTTGTCTGGAACTGGTGGTGCAGGTATTGCTGCGGCAGAATTTATGGCAAACGAAAAAGTGGAGGTTTTAATAACGGGCAGTTTAGGTCCTAATGCTCTGCGAGTGGTCGAGGCAGGGAAGATACCTGCTTACACTGCAAGCGAAAGCATGACACTGATCGAGGCCATTACGGCTTGGAAAGAAGGTCATTTGGCTAAGATCAGTGAAGCTGGTGCAGCACATGCCGGAGAACGTTAAACAAATCGTTCGAAAGGAAGGCTTGTCTAGGGAGGGAATTAAATGAGGTTGGCCGTGCTTAGTGGCAAAGGTGGAACCGGTAAAACGACCGTAGCTGTGAATTTGGCTCTTAGTTGGACACCTCATCGTCAAACGACCTACGTTGACTATGATGTGGAAGAACCGAACGGATTTATATTTTTGCACCCGCAAATCAAAACGACGTCAACGGTTTTTTTACCGTATCCAAAAATTAATGGAGCGTGCACGCTGTGTGGAAAGTGTAGTGCGGCTTGTCAATATCATGCCCTAGCAGTTGTAGGTGGACAAGTATTGGTATTCCCTGAACTGTGTCATGGTTGTGGCACCTGCGGAATCGTTTGTCCCGAAGGGGCTGTGGAGGAAGTGCAGCGACCGCTTGGGCAAATAGATGAGGGAGAACGGGAAGGCTTGCAATGTTTACAAGGCGTCTTAAAAGAAGGAGAATCCCTCGCTGGCCCCGTAATTCGTGAGTTACGTCGCCATGAGAAGGAACAGCCCTCGCTAGTGGAGGAAGTAATCGTGGCCGATTGTCCTCCTGGGAGTTCCTGTAGTGTGATCCACTCTGCCGAAAGAAGCGACCTGGCGCTGTTGGTGACGGAGCCCACACTCTTCGGTCTTCATGATTTAAAGATTGCCGTTCGACTGATGCGGGAAATGGGTTTAGAATTTGCAGTAATTCTGAATAAGGATGATGGTGGCCCTCTGATTCGTGAGTATTGCACCCTTGAGGACATTACCCTTATAGGGAGTATTCCATTTGATTTGGAAATTGCTAAAATATACTCCCGAGGGCTGAACTTAATCCACGAACCTAAATGGGCCGACTTGTTCAAGTCGCTGAGCGAGCGCATAGTCACGGAAGTCAACCAGAGGAGAGCTGGGGTGGATAGAGCATGAAACAGATTGCCATCATTTCAGGCAAAGGCGGAACTGGAAAAACAACTGTTACGGCGGCGTTTGCTGAGCTGGCGGAAGCAATGATTGTCGCAGATTGCGATGTTGAAGCTCCTAATTTACATCTAGTTCTTGACCATAAGGTCAAAAAAGAAACAGAATATGTAGGAAATCAGACGGCTCGTATTGATTATCTGCTTTGTTCTCATTGCCGGCGCTGTGAGGAAGTATGTCGCTACGAGGCTATAACTGAAAAAGTTCAGGTAGGGGAGGGCATACGACCCGATGAGTTCTTTCCGTTTATTGATTCCAAGCGCTGCGAAGGATGCGCTGCCTGTGTCTATGCTTGTCCCACTCAAGCGATTAAGCTTTATCCCGAGGGGACAGGGAAGGTCTTTTTGTCAGAAACTGCTGTAGGGGATTTTGCCCATGCTGAGCTCTACTTAGCCGCGGATGGTTCTGGGAAGTTAGTGGCGGAAGTGCGACGCTTGGCTCGGGATGAGGCACGACGCCAAAACAAGTCAGTGTTGATCGATGGCTCCCCGGGGATTGGGTGTGTGGTGATTTCCACAATTACGGGCTGTCAGCAGGTAATCGTGGTTACTGAACCCTCTCAGTCAGGTAAACATGATTTGGAACGAGTTATAAAATTAACAGGGCATTTCAAGATTCCGACGGACGTCATCATTAATAAATGGGATATCAACCTCGAGGTTTCACAGGAAATCGAAGAGCTATGTTTGAAACTTGGGGTAGCAGTAATTGGTAGGATACCCTTTGACCCAATGGTCCCCCAAGCAATCGCTTTAGGTCACCCCATTACTCGTTATGAATGTCCGGCCGCAGAGGCCTTACGTGTAATCTGGGGTAACTTGCTCCTTGAAAACGAACACTGATAAGAATTAACCTTCAATTATAGAAATATGACCAGAAATTGCTAGGAGCACTATTTTTGGTCATATTTTTTTGTTCGTCTGAGTATTAACTGATAAATTAGATTTCCAAAGAAGATAACTTCAAATTCTCTATCATACCTGAAACATCAATATAATTATTGAAACTATTTAAATAGTAATGTATAATTATTTAATATAGGGGTGGTGATCGAAATTGTACTCAGAAAAAGTGATGGAGCATTTCAAGTGTCCACAGAATGTTGGGAGTATGCAGGAGGCAGATGGCGTAGGAACGGTAGGAGAACCGAATTGTGGAGATTCTTTAACCATATATCTTAAGATACAGGATGGGAAAATCAAAGATATTAGTTTTCTGGTTTTTGGCTGCACTGCTTCGATTGCAACCAGTAGTATGATAACAGTTTTAGCAAAGGGCAAGAGTCTTGAAGAGGCTATTACCATCACCGAACAAGAGGTCATTGATTGCTTGGATGGGTTGCCTGAAAAAAAACAGCATTGTTCCAATCTGGGCGTAAGCGCCTTGCGCAAGGCTATCTATAATTATTTTGAAAAGCAAGGTATCTGTAATTCTCAAATGGGGAATGAGTTTTCTTCAAAATCATACTTTACTGTGAAAACAACAAGAGTTTGAACAACTTTTTATGCCTACAATTGGGCAAAAACTATTAATACGGATCGCACTGGAGAATGGATAAGAAAAAATAGTTTGGATGGGGAAAACAATGTTTGATGATGATCAAGGACTATATACCATAGGCACAGTGTCAGAGTTGCTAGAAGAACATCCCGAGACCCTAAGAGTCTGGGAGCGAAATGAGCTTATACGTCCTGATAGGACAGGGTATCAACGTAAGTATTCAAGCAATGACGTTAAAAGACTCAAGTTTATAAAATATCTTATGCATAAAAAGGGTTTAAACATTGCTGGAGTAAAACATTTGACTGCTATGTATTCTTGCTGGTATCAGCGCAATTGTAAAGGAGGAGCGGGTGCCAACCAAAGCAACCTTGTTTCTGTCAACGAATCTAAAGATTGTTGGAAGATTGAAGGTACTTTTTGTCTTGTAGCTAGTGATAAAGCCGAAATGTGCAATTCCTGTGATATGCTAAGAAACTGTACTGAGTGTACTGAAAAACACTAAAGGACCATTCTTAAATAAAGAAAGATAGAAGAAAGAGAAAAGATGAGAGAAGGAGATGGAGTATTTGATGTCGAAAAAAATTGCAATTCCGACGAACGGCGAGGTCTTAGATGCCCATTTTGGACGAACGGCAGCCTTCACAGTCTTTGAAATCGAAGGCAAGGAAGCGCGTAAGGTAGATATATTGAGCGCTGCAGATCTTGAAACCCAGTATAAAGGGCTCGCTTGTATGTTCAAGAGGAATGGAGTAGAGGTACTCGTCTGTGGCGGGATTGGTGCAGGTATGATCGCAGGCATCACTGCAGGAGGGCTAGGTGTAGTGACAGGGGCCTCAGGACATGTGGTGGATGTGGCAAACTCGTATGCTAACGGCACCCTTGTAAGAAGAGGATCTGCCTGTCAAGAACATGAACACCACGGACCGGGACAGCATTGCGGGTAATTATTAACATAGACCCAAATGAGACATAATATAGGCAATAAATACAAGGGGGGGACAAGATGTGAGCAAGAAAGTATTAATTGTAGGCGGTGTGGCAGGCGGTGCATCCGCAGCTGCAAGACTCAGAAGACTCGATGAAACTGCCGAAATTATTATGTTTGAAAGAGACGAGTATATCTCTTTTGCTAATTGTGGATTACCCTACTACATAGGAGGGACTATCAAGGAACGAGAGGCACTATTAGTTCAAACCCCTGAAAGCATGAAAAGCCGATTTAATATTGATGTACGAATTTACAGTGAAGTTATCGGGCTGGATACCCATAATAAAGTGGCGATCATAAAAAAGAGGGACGGAAGCGTCTATGAAGAAACGTATGATTACGTCGTATTATCCCCTGGGGCGAAAGCAATCAGACCGAATATTGAAGGAATCAACAGTGAGAGAATACTTTCGTTAAGAAATATACAAGACACGGACAGTATTAAAGCTTATGTGGATAAAGATGAGACAAAAAGTGCAGTCGTGATTGGCGGTGGTTTTGTTGGCGTGGAGATGGCTGAGAATTTAAAGCATCGTGGGCTTGACGTTACGATAGTTGAGGCAGCACCCCATGTTATGGCACCGTTTGATTCAGATATTGTGTTAGCTGTGGAAAAGGAGATATCCGATCACGGAGTCCGACTTATCTTAAATGATGGCGTAAAAGCGTTTAAAGAACAAGGTAGCGGTGTGGAGATAACCCTCAATAGTGGCACAACCTTGACGACCGATTTTGTAGTCTTGGCTATCGGTGTTTTTCCCGATACTGGATTTCTTAAAGAAAGTGGAATTAAGCTGGGCGCCAGAGGGCATATTCTAGTCGATGCAAACTTGGTAACGAATGCTGAAAATGTATTTGCGGTAGGAGACGCAATTGAAGTTGTTGATTTTGTCAACAAGCAAAATACAACTATTCCCCTAGCAGGTCCGGCCAATAAACAAGGCCGAATAGCAGCCGATAATATTGCAGGGTTAAGGACGTCTTATAACGGTACCCAGGGCACTTCCATAATCAAAGTGTTTGACATGACGGCCGCCAGTACCGGTGACAATGAACGGACGTTAAAACGTTTGAATATCTCCTATAAAACGATTACCGTTCATCTCGCGGCTCATGCTTCCTATTATCCAGGAGCCTTGATGATGACCTTGAAGCTGATTTTCAACGAGGAGGGTAAAGTATTAGGGGCTCAAGCCGTAGGTGCTGACGGTGTGGATAAGAGAATTGACGTCATAGCGACGGTTATACGACTGGGTGGAACTGTCACTGATTTAACTGAGTTGGAGCTTTGCTATGCGCCACCGTTTTCGTCAGCTAAGGATCCTGTCAATATGGCAGGATATGTGGCGGAAAATATCCTAGCAGGCCGAGTAGAGGTCATAACAACGGAGCAACTAGCGACTTATGATCGAGAAAACACGATCTTATTGGATGTGCGTACGGAAATCGAATATAACACTGGTGGGCATCTTGAGGGATCTATTAACATCCCGGTAGACAGCCTGAGAGGTAAATTAGGAGAACTCGATAAAACTAAAGAGATCTTGGAATATTGCCAGATTGGACTGAGAGGGTATGTCGCATCGAGGATCTTGACTCAAAATGGATTTAAAGTAAAGAATATTGACGGCGGTTACAAATCTTGCCTCATGTCACCCTTTAAGCCCGCTACAGTTGATCCTATAGAGACACCAGATAAGCCACTAATCAACCCAGATACTCAAATTGTAAAGGGGTAAAGAAAACAAGAAAATTAATCCCCTTTCGCCTGGACAGAATACTTGTAGCAGTCCAGGTGAGAGGGGATATTTTTTGTGCAACTTAAGTGGGCGTGTAGTTTAATATATAATAGCTAAAAAACAGTCCAATTGTACTACGATTTGACATGTTTCGCGTTATCGATAGCTTATAATTAGGGTATGAATAGATTTTGATTTTTGAAAATTGTTCGGATGAATTATCTTAAGATCTAAGGTAGCATATCTTGTGAAACTCTCCACATAAAAGTAGGGAGTTTGATGGAGGCATTAATTCATTTTGAAAATAAATAAGAAATCGTTGCTGGGCACATTTTCAGTGATAGAGAAAAAGCAAATGCTCGTGCTGTTGTTAGTATTGTCAGGAGTATGGGGTCTCCTATATCTGCGTACTAGCTGGACGTCAGCCAATCAAGCGGTTTCTGATAATGCGTTAACAATAGCTAGAACAGCTGAAACAGCCGAAACTTTGTTTCCTAATGTCATAAAATATCTTGAGAATCCTAGTCCTAAAGATATCGAAACACTACAATACAAACAAATAAAAGACAGTCTGCAGAGAGTGGTGTATATTAGCCAAACTAGCCAGTTTGCCTACATCTATATACAAAGAGATGGTAAGCTGTATTTTATGGCCGACTCTGAGTTGGTGGATTCAAAGTACTATTCACCACCAGGGCAAGAGTACACGGAAGCGGCCAAGGTTTATTGGGAACCGTTTGAGGATGGAAAGCCCGTTATCACGCATCCAGTAACAGATCGATGGGGAACATGGATCAGTGTTCTGGTACCAATAAAAGAGGTTGAGACGGGCAAGATCATAGCGGTGTTGGGCATGGATTATCCCGTAAAAATGTGGAATAATACCGCACTTTATTCTACGATGCAGGTGGGCGCAGTTGTGTTGACCATGATTTTGTTGATCATGGCTCTTTGTAGGATTTTGATTAAAAATGAAGTTACTATTAGGTCGGAAGAAAAGTTTTCTAAGGCTTTCAATTCAACTTCAGTTTTAATGGCGATTACATCACTCAAAGATTGGCGATATCTTGATGTCAATGAAACGTTTTTAGAAACGCTAGGTTTCAGTAGAGAAGAAGTAATCGGGAAGACACCCTCCGATCTCAACATATACTTTGATAGGGATAGAAGCACAATTGATGAAGCCTTTAAATCAGAGGGTAGTGTGCAAAATTTTGAAGTGTCCCTCAAGGGACGAGATGGTACGGTGTATACCGGCATTTGTAGTGCGGAATTAATAACTATTGGAGATACTCCTTGCTTACTTAAGTCTCTGACAGACATTACAAAACGCAAAGAGCTTGAAGAGGAACTGATAAAATCTGAACAAAAGTATAAATTACTTTTCTCAGCAATGAATGATGCCTTTTCCCACCAAAGAATCATTTGTAATGAACATGGGAAGCCAATCGACTATAGATTTATTACCGCTAATCCTTCGTTCGAAAAGATGATGGGTCTGAACTCAGAGGCTATCATTGGGAAAACTGCTACCGAAGTTTTGCAAAGTATAGATCAGAACTTGATTGAAATCTATGGCAAGGTGGCTTTGACGGGTGAATCAGTCCATTTCAATACTTTCTCCGAAAGTTTGAACAAGCATTTTGAAGTTAAAGCATACAGCCCGTCTTCCAATGAGTTTGCCACGATTTACATGGATATCACTGAGCGTCTAGAGTGCGAAAAAGATATTTGCTATTTAAACTATCATGATGTTTTGACGGGATTATATAATCGGAGGTTTTACGAAGAAGAAATTAGAAGATTAAACACTGAACGGAATCTTCCAATATCCCTAATTTTTGGAGATGTGAATGGCTTAAAGTTGATCAATGACGCATTTGGGCATCTTAAAGGAGATGAACTTTTGCAAAAGGCTGCACTAGCTATTCAAAGTGTCTGTAGAGAGGATGACATTGTCGCTCGCTGGGGTGGAGATGAATTTGTCATTCTGTTGCCCAAAACTAATACAGAAGATGCCGAGGACATTGTTAAGAGAATTAGAGAGACTTATTCTAAGGAATATGTTAACTCGATTAGTGGTAGCATCTCATTTGGTTGGGATACCAAGTGTTCTATGGAGGAAGATATACTGAAAATTCTCAAGAATGCTGAAGATCTAATGTATAAAAATAAGACATTAGAAAGTGAAGGTATTAGGCTCAATACAATTCGGACGCTTATGGCGACCCTGCATAAAAAATATCTAGGGTCAGAACAACATTCGAAAAGAGTTAGTAAATTATGCCAGGACCTTGGAAGAGCAATAGGTTTGTCTGAGATGGAAGTATGTGGAGTGAGGACCGCGGGATTCTTCCATGATATTGGCTATGTTTCGATTGAAGAAGATATACTCAATAAGCCTGGGAAACTCGTAGCGCAGGAGTGGGATGAAATCAAGAGGCATGCGGAAATTGGTTACAGAATATTAAGTTCATCTCACGAAATGTCAGAAATAGCTGATTATGTCCTAGCACATCATGAACGATGGGATGGTAAAGGTTACCCTAGGGGGGTGCAAGGAAAACTTATTCCGATCGAAGCTAGGATCGTCGCCCTCGCTAGTAGTTATGTTGCCATGACAAGTGAACGACCCTACAGATCGGCACTTCAGGAAGAGGTAGCTCTTCAAGAAATTATCAAGAATGCTGGTACTCAATTTGATCCTAGAATTGTGCAAGCGTTTGTTAAGCACCTTAACAATCTATGGCAGATTAGGAGAGGAGACGGTAAGCTACTTGATAGATCGACAATAAAAAGTTGAAAATAAGAGTTTATGTAATGTAATAGAAACGCTTTAATTGGGTATTCTAAGAACGTTTCCGGCAAATAAAATGATTGAGGAGGACTGGTAAATGAGAAGACTGGCTGCAAGCATTTTGGCTTTGGCTTGGTTGGTTTTAAGCGCCGTGCCTGCCTTAGGGGCTGTTGATCAAGGAAAATTGAACGAGATTAAAGCTCTCACTCAGCAAATGAGCAATATTAAAGCTCAGATTGTCGATAAAGAAGTAGAGGCCGGAATACTAGATCAAACAAAAGCCGGAAAAATCAAGAACGCCATGCAAGAACGTCAACAAAGAATTGAACAAGATATTGACAAAGGCGAATTTCATGGTCTTGGGTACAAAAAAGGCTGCGGTCATAAACACTCTAATGATTCCCCCTCTCCTCAAAAAACAGAGTAAACTTATTCAAGACTGCTCTATTGTCGGATAACAACGTCAAGAAGCGAACCCTAAAGAAATTTTAGGGTTCGCTTCGCTTCACTTATCATCTCTTGTTCTATTTTATGATTTCTACAGCTAGTTGCCCTCTTCTTCCTAAAGCTAATTTCCTTTGGGCTAGAGTCAACGGCCGACCTGCTTTAACTAGGGCCGTCAATACACCGCCTTGCGATGTATCCCCAATAAGAACAAAACCTTTGAGAATGTAGAGTGGGGAGTCTTGAATTGGGGTCAGGCTTGAGTTATTCTCTTCCCGTAAATTTAGGGTCAGGCTTGAAACATTCTTTTGCCAAATTAGCTTACGATAAATGGGATTGTCTCCCTCCATTTTTAGATTTTCTTCTTGCTCCCAATTTTCCGGTTCCTTGATGTCTTGAAATTTCGTGATACCGACGGACATTGCTGAGAGGCCAAAAAAGTCTACCGAGTTTAAGCCAAGAGATCCTGCATAAAACTCTTTTCTCCCGCACATATTTGCTCCGGCAATTCTGCCTTGAGTCGTAGCATTTGGCCAGGTGGCATTCACCGTGAACCTCTGCGGAACAAAGTCCCAAGTTTCTGCAATATCCCCAGCCGCATAAATATTGGGAAGGTTAGTGGCTAAGGAAGAATCCACTTGAAGGCCCTGTCCAATATTGAAGCCGAACTCGCTCAAATCTTCAATATTAGGACGTACACCTTTGCCTATAATCACCATATCAGCGGCAAGTTCTGTTTGAGGTGAGGTTAGCACTCCCTGAACATGGCTCTCTCCTGTAATTGACAGGACATCGGTCTGTAAAAGAAATTTGAGACCATTGACTCTCAAGTATTCTTGAATAAGATTGGCTTCTTTTAGATCAAGCATTTGGGAAAGGATCTGTCGAGAGGAGACGACAACAGTGACATCAAGCCCACGTTTTTTCAAAGCATAAGCGCTCTTTAAACTAACCAAACCTCCTCCGATGACGACGGCCTTTTGCGCACCTTGCTCCAAGACCTTATTAATAGCTAAAGCATCTTCCATCGTGCGCAGAGTAAAAACTTCTGGAAGGTTTCCGCCTGGAATTGAAGGTTTATGGGCAGAAGACCCCATGGCGAGCAAAAGTTTGCTATAATGCCACTCCCGTCCATCAGCACTCCGAACAATTTGAAGCGTGGGATCGATCCAGTTCACCTTGACCCCGTAAACTATCTTTAGATTCAGTCGTTGGGCAAAATCAGTGTTCCGTAAGTAAAGTTGGGAAACAGGAATATCTCCTGCTAAGAAATAAGTGGTAAGGCAACGAGAATAACTGGGTTCTTGTTCTGCAGTGAGAACGATTAGTTCTGACTGCGTGTCGTGCCTTCGGATCTCTTCAACCGCAAACAACCCTGCAGCGCTGTTACCAACTACGATATAACTCATAATTTTTTTCCTTCCCTTAAATAGGGAGTCCGAGTTTTTTTCGTTTTGCTCGGATATCCTCAAGAAGTCCTTGAGCGGCCTTCAAGGGATCGGTTTCTACATAGAATTTCCCTCCGATTACATCACTGAGGCCATGAGTAAGTAAGTCAGTCACCGTCTTGCTGCCGAGCACGGGTGGAACGACCCCAAGGTGTGTAGTGAGCCCCATGGTCACAGCCCAAGTTCCGATGCTCAAGGCTTTTTCATGCTGAAGTTCTGGAGCACTCGCTGCCACGGGCAATAAGGCGGAGTCCACATTCAGATAGGCAGCTATCGCTGTGACCAAATCCCCAATTCTCGAATTATCCACACAGCTTCCCATATGCAATACTGGTGGAAGGGGGGCACCAAGACCCGCCGCCATCCCGACCGCGGTCAGGACTGCTTTCAAACCCTCTCCTGCATAGGTTTCAGTTCCTTCGGAATTCATAAGACCGGCTTTAGCCAGCGCGTGCGCAGAACATCCCGTAGCGACTACTAAGACATTATTTTTCACAAGTTCTTTTACTAATTCCACATTGATAAGATCTTGAGTTACTTTGGCATTGTTACATCCCACCGTGGCCACGACCCCTAAGATGTTACCATTGACAATATTATCAATCAGAGGTTTCAGAGGTTGGTCTGGGTCCACAGTTGATAGAGCTCCAATGTCAATGAGTAAATAGGTCCATCAATTATTAGTTTAGCAAACAAGTTCTAATATTCTTATCGTTTTATGTAAGTTGAAAATAAGCTTTACAGATATATACATTAGGAAGAAAAGCAGGGAAGGAAAGAAAAGGGTCAGGCTTGAAACATTCCCTTCTAAGCCATAATTATGGTATAATTGAAAAAAGGTGGGGATAGTTTGGCTAGAAAACCACGGTTAGAATACCCAGGCGCATTGTATCATGTCATGTGTCGTGGCAATAATGGAGAATTTATTCTGACAGAAAAAGAAAAGCCTATTTACTTGACGTTGATAAAAAAATACAAAGAAAGATATGATTTTAAGTTATATGCTTATTGCATTATGGATAATCATGTTCATCTCTTAATTGAGACAGGAGAAACGCCTTTATCAAGAATCATGCAGGGGATCCAACAAAGTTTCACACAGCAGTACAACAAAAAGTACAACAGGACAGGACATGTCTTTCAACAAAGATACAAGGCACAGCTTTGTGATAAGGAAAGATATCTGTTGCAGGTTATTAAGTATATTCATTACAATCCGGTAGAGGCTGGCATAGAAACAGGTCTTGATTACCGGTGGAGTAGCCATGGTAGTTATGTATACGGTAAACATAATCAGCTAGTAGACTTAAGCTTTGTTCTGGGCATATTTTCAGAAAATCGTGTAACTGCACACAAACAATATAGGGCGTTTATGAATATAAAGCCAGATAAAATTGAATTGAAAATTGATGAGCCCGATAAGCCGGGAAATAACGAAATTAATAGGATAGTTGGTAGAGATATACGGATTGATATTGATACACTAATCGATATTGTATGTAAAGAAGCTGGTGTTAGTAGGGAGGAGATTACAAGAAGAACTAAAATACAGAAATATTCCGATGTTAGAAAAGCTGTCGTGAGAATTAGCGAAAAATATGGAAGTTTCGCCAACTGTGAACTGGCAATGAAACTTAATCTGCCACCTTCAATGGTTTCGAAAATAAGAAGCGGAGATAGTAAAGGAACTGCGATGGTTGAAGAAATCATAAGAAATATCGAGCACAAGGGAATAATTCAAACCTGACCCCATTACGTCCCCAGAAGTAGAGTGCAGATGTTACTCGAAACGAACATTCTATCGCTTCTTTCAAAAATAGAATGTTCGTTTCGGTTTTGCATATTGCTAAAACATTTATTGATGATCTATAAGTTGGGATTATAATGCCAAATATTTACTTTAATACCTTAAAGACTATGACAAAGATAGCCATTAATACTATGCCTAACCCTAAAGAAATAGAGATGAGTTTTTTCTCCACAGGAAGTAAATCGTACCATTCATCTTCTTCGAGTACTTCCTTAACATTTATGGATGACTGCTCTTGTGACAAATTCATAACCTCCCTCGTTGAGTTGCAACTACCCGCCAATTATCGGCGGTGTGATGCCATGATAGAAAACCCAGGAGACTACAAGTCCAATCCAGATAATGAAACCAAACAGGCAGACGACGTATACCGCTACAATACGTCCCATACCTGCGGCCCAGAGCTTACGTACGTTAGTAATCATACCAATTGAAAAGAAACATAAAGCAAAGAAAAAAGTCCTCAAAGCATTAGCCTGGTCTGAGCCTACTGTTGCTGCCTTTACAATGTTGGGGTTTTTCAAACCCATCACAAGTAGGAGTAAGAAGGTTAGAAGAAAACCAATAATAAATTTAGGAAATCTTTCCCATATTTCTCCCCCTGAAACCTTATCACACCGAGTTTTGGTTCTGTCGATCCCGAAAACGCACCAAACGACCGCAAGAATAAATGCCCATACGCCGATAAATACGTCGATAAAAACTTTGGTAGTGGTCGCGACCATCAGGATCCAGCCCTCTTCCCAACGAATACCCAGATTAGTCAGTGCCTTGGCTCTGATCATCGAATCAGCAATCGCGCCACTGGACACCGCTCCGCCGTCACTCTTCACAGCTAGGCCCATCCAAGAACCAGCCACCATTGGCTCATGAAATAACCAAGTTGAAGCCATCAAGGGTAAAATGAGCATTTCAACAGCAACAAAAACAATAATGACAGCGGATAAAATAACCGGTACTATGGGTCGAGCCCGAATGGCAGCGGCCGTCGCTATAGCTGCCGAAACACCACAGATTGAGACACCGGAAGCCAAGGGTGCCGCCCATTCAGGGGTAAATTTAAAGTATTTGCGCGCAATAAAATAGGTAACAGGCCAATAAATTAAGTACGCCTCGATCACTGCGCATAATCCACGGATAATGACAGTGTTGGCCAGTCCTAGAGCACCAACCGTTTTGATGCCGATAGCCGCACCCAGGATCACAATTCCCGTTTTAATGAACCACTCGGGCTTGGCTGCCTCCTCCAGAAATTTGGCAAAGCCCTCAAAAAAGTTTCCAATGATTAGACCAACAATCATGGCAATCACAAAGCCCATTTCACCCAGACTCATAGACCAGGGGATTTTCAGGCTGGCCTGTTTGTCTGGCGTAGCGGCAATGTAAGCATTGTTGCCAAAAAACAAGCAGAGAAACGAAATCCAAAAAATAACACTGAAACCAATGATATATTTCTTGACTTTGGCGCCCATTGCCGCCGCACCGATGGTGGTGATCACCAATAAAAATAAGTAGGTCAAAAATGCCGAATAAATACCAGACATATTTTGAAAGGTTTGGGATACAGGTACCAAAGCTTTGGATGAATCTACCCAGACATTAAATTTAACTACCCAGCCTAGTAGGTCCATTCCTATAATTGGGCCAAGGCTTAACGCAAAGACAAACAACCCAAGCCAGACAGCCCACCAGTCTTCACTTTTGAGCATCGGTTTTTTCTGAAAAAGTTCATTTCCTTCCGCGTTCATGTTTTCCTTCCTTCCTTCAGTGAATTTTAGAAAGTATCATATCAGCATTGGTTAACTCACCTGCAGTGAGTCTTTTCTTCGATCAACCCTCCTTATTTAAAATATTCAAAATATTTATATTCAGTAACAATTTATTCATTACCGCTATTATTGGGTATATATCCATAATTATCATATTATGTAAATGACGACAAAAAAGTATAAACAGTGTGTACTAAGAGTCATTATGCTGCCGTGTCAAGCGCTACGTCAATTTTAATGAATATACATTTGATATATTTAGAATAATGATGTTGATATATTAGATAGGTTAATTAGTATATTTATAATGTGAATATTTTAAAATTTAATAGCATAGTTGCTGGAGATACCGATTGATTTTGAAAAGCCTATTTATAAACAACTGGTTTTCTTAGGATATTAAAAGAAGGATAAAAACAGAAATAGTCTAGAAATAACGCCAAGTCAGAAAAGCGATCGTGAGCATTATTGAAAAATATGGTTGGTCTCGCCGATGCTCATTGGCAAAGATGCTTAATTTGAAGTCTTCAATGGTTTTGAAAATCAGAAGTGGAGAAATTAACTCAGATTGAATTTAGGAACTGGGAAAAAGATCGGAAAAGAAAAAGAGAATAATTCAAGCCTGACCCTTGATGAGAGGAAAAAAATAAGGGATAGGTGTTCATACTCTATGAACACCTATCCCTTATAAGTAAAGTTATGTTAGACAAATTTTTAAAGGAGAAAGCACATCTTATCCACAAGGTTGGGACGGAGAATGGGCACTCTTGATTTTACAATCCTCGCATACTTGGATCCCTTGAACCTCATACAAATCCTCTTTTGACGCAACCTCAGCCCCACATTTTTCACACTTTGCCATTGAAATTCCTCCCTCATAAAATTAAATTTGCTTGTCTTATTTGATTTATATTAATTATTATTTTATCACAATATTATGTAAAAAAATAGTATTTTACTGGTAATATATTAAATTTTTTTCAGATGTCCCTTGAATTAATTGATCTGATAATTTCTTAAACCAAAGGAAACATTCTATCCAAAAGAGGAGATAGAAGTTCGCTTTGGTTTAAGAGTGGAAAATTTAGTGCTGCCATGAGGAAAGCAATACGAAGCAATACCATGCAAGTAGATATAGTTTAATGGATGAAATTTATCTAATGATATTAACCGAGTTTTCTTTTCTTGGCGTAGCGGTAGGCGCTGCTACCGCAGGGTAACCAAATACCCCCGAAGCAAATATCTTATTCCCTGTGGGTATGCCCAATTCACTTATTAAGGTATTACCTTGTTCTGAACTGCTTAATTGAGTTATTGCATGGATCCAGCAAGACCCAATTCCGATTGATGAGGCAGCTAAAAACATGTTTCCCATCGCTAGCACGCTGTCGCATTGTGGAGCAATTGCTTTTTCATCACCAGAAACAATGATCAAGGTAGGAGCACTGTATAGGATATTGAAGTTTTCGGATTTTGCCATATCCTCGAATCGTTGATTACCAGACTTTAGAAAATAACTTTTGATCGTTTGATTGATTTTCTGTAGTGTTTCTTTGTTTTGCACTGCTGTAAAATGCCAGGACTGTTGATTCATGGCACTTGGAGCATACATACCAGCATTTAAAATTATTTGCAAGTCGTCATCCTTAATTTGTTCTTGCTTATAAGCTCGGATACTTCTTCTGTTTAAAATGGTTTGAATTGTCTCATTCATAAAAATCAATTCTCCTTTTAAAATAAATTGCCATGCCAGAGTGTCACGCATTTACGGTTCGTAATTATACTCTCCAAAAGTGCAGATATTCTGCGGAGTTGATGAAGGATTTAAGAGAAGTAGATAATTAGTTCTATAAAACATGATTAATAATATTGCAAATTAGATTGAATATATTAAGTTTTATGTTGACATTATTAATCTGTAAGTTTAATGTATTGAGTATAGAAATATATTGAGCAACTTAACTTAATGAAAAGGAGGTGAAGATTTTGGAATATAGGATGCCCCATCGGTGTCCCGTGTGTGATCACGAGATGAAGATTAGTAAGTTAACTTGTACCTACTGTCCGACAAAAATCGAAGGGGAATTCAGCTCCTGCAAATTTTGTCAGCTTCCAGCAGAACAGTTAATCTTTATGGAAGTATTCATTAAATGCCGTGGAAATATCAAAGAGGTGGAAAAAGAGTTGGGTATCTCTTATCCAACGGTACGAGGTCGCTTAGATAGTGTCATTGAGGCGCTTGGTTACGGGGGGGATAAGGAACGAGTTGCAGAAAATGAAAAGGAGAACACTGACAAGGAAGGTTTACGCAGACAGGGAATTCTGGAAGCTCTTGAGCGTGGCGAAATTTCAGCACAGGAAGCAACTTGACCATCCTACTCAATCTTCCTTGTATCAATCATTGTGTCCTTGACGAACTGGGGTTTCAAGGAGATGAAGTTTAACCATTGACCTGTTTTAAAAGTTTCGCCATGTTTTTGCCAAGGATTTGGAAAGTCTGAATCCCTTCAGTATCCTTTTGGACATCACCTGGATTAAGGGATAAAGTCATATTCCAATAATTCGAACTGCAAATGATCATTTCGGCTATACCAAAGAAGAAGTTGATGGCAGAGTATGTAAATGTTGAACCGGCCCTTCGGACGGAAACTACCGAAGCTCCTACCTTTCCTCTGTACATCGCACCTCCATTGGATTTTGCTACAAAACCGCAACGATCGATAAGGGCCTTCACTTCCGTGCTCACATTACTGAAATAAGTGGGTGAACCAATAATGATGCCATCTGCCTCTTCCATCTTTTGAATGAAAGTATTCATCTCATCGTCCGTGCGTGCACACCGGTTGTTTTTATTTTCTCGACATTTCCCACATGCCAAGCAGCCGAAGACTTTACGCCCGCCTAATTGAACGATTTCGGTTTCGATGCCTTCCTTTTCTAATTCCGCCAAGACGATTTTTAGACTTTGAGAGGTATTGCCATTCACCCGTGGACTTCCATTAAATGCTACTACTTTCATATTCGAACACTCCTTATACTTATTAGTAAGGCTAATATAATAATATGCAAAACACTGTTACTTAACAAGTACTACCTTTTCAGAACAGAGGGATGAAATTTAATGTTTTCTAGACGTTTTTCTTGGCTGTGTGAATTTTAAGGAGGAGAATGATGAGTAATCAGGATGAAAAACTGAGCTGCACAGATTGCGGAGTACCAAATTGCTATAGGAAGCAGGGAGTATTTCCCCAGTTTTGTCTGACTACTAACACAAACAGCGAGGAATTTGAAGAAGCCAATGAACTTTATAGATCGGATGAATTTGTATCTAAGTTCACCTTAGCCGCTGCTGAGATAGAAGGTGCTTACTATGGTAAGCTTACGCGGGTGGAGGAGATTATAGTTTTTGCCAAGAAGATTGGCGCCCAAAAAATTGGAATCGCAACCTGTGGAGCTTTAATCAATGAGGCGAAAATCTTTGCCAAAATCCTTCAGGCCAAAGGATTGAAGAGTTTTGGAGTTTCTTGCAAAGTGGGTTCAACGGATAAAACAGAAGTTGGTGTGCCGGAGACTTCGAAAGTCGAAAAAGGTTGTCACGAGTCGTTGTGTAATCCAGTAATGCAGGCAAAACTGCTGAATAAGGAAAAGACAGATCTTAACGTAATAGTAGGTCTTTGCGTGGGGCATGACTCTATTTTTATGAAATATTCAGAAGCCCCTGTCACGACCCTAATTACTAAAGATAAGGTATTGGTCCATAATCCGGCAGCTGCCTTATATACTAGTGCTCATTACTACAAAAGACTACTTCAAGACGGGGATATTTAGATCTTTTCAAAATTCTAATTAATGATTCCCCTGCAGAAAGTCTAAAATGATATAAAATATCAAGTCACTGCAATTATTTTATTGTCATCCTGAGCGTAGCGAAGGATCTAGGGCCTAAAGATCCTTCGCTACGCTCAGGATGACAATAAAACGTGATATTAATAGCATGACAAGGGGTTTCTGCAGCAGAATCATTAATATTTTTAATATTGATGTTGACTTAGAGCGCACTTTAAACTATATAATGATACTAGTTTAATAAATGGGGTAGTAAAATTTGATGGAGAGATAAAAAATGAAAATTCTATATTATGATTGCTTTAGCGGGATCAGCGGCGATATGAATTTAGGGGCCATGGTAGACTTAGGCGTAAATGGTGAATATTTAATCAAAGAGCTTGCAAAACTTCAATTGGATTCCGAGTATGAAATAAACATTAGAAAAGATACAAAAAAGGGCATAAACGGAACAAAAGTGGATGTAATCCTAGTAAATAGAGACCATAGTCATCGTGAAGGTGAGCATCATCACAGGCACCTGAAAGACATTGAAAATATCATTAATGCTAGCAGTTTGAATGACAGAGTGAAAAAGTCGAGCTTGGAGATGTTCATGAAAGTAGCACAGGCAGAGGCTACAGTTCATGGAAAGTCCATCTATGAGGTGGGTTTTCATGAGGTTGGTGCTATAGACTCTATTATCGATATGGTAGGGGCGGCGATCGCCTTAGATTACCTGAATGTCGATAAGATTATGGCTTCTTCGGTTCAGGTAGGAGGCGGGTTTGTAAAATGCGCCCATGGTCTTATACCTGTTCCTGCCCCGGCCACGACTGAAATTTTAAAAGGTATACCCATTAAGACGGGTATCGTGCCCTTTGAGACCACCACGCCCACTGGCGCAGCCATTTTGGCAGCAAGTGTAGAAGAATTTACGGATATGATGGAGTTTACAGTAGAGCAGATAGGATATGGTCTAGGGAATAGGGATTTAGACATCCCCAATGTTTTAAGAGTGTATTTAGGAAAGTCAGAAAGCAGTAAAGGGATTGAAGTGCAATATGTTCTCGAAACAAATATAGATGATATGAATCCTGAATTTTATAGCTATATTGAGGAAAAACTTTTTGAAATAGGAGCTTTGGACGTCTACAAAACACCTATCATCATGAAAAAAGGTAGACCAGCAATCAAGCTAAGCATCCTGGTGAACCAACAGAAGGAAAAAGAAATACTGGATATTATTTTTAAAGAAACTACTTCCATCGGGATCAGGAAATTTAATGTCGGAAAAATTATGCTTAAAAGAGAATTTATAACTGTTAAAACTAAGTATGGTGATGTAACAATCAAGTGCTCCTATTATGAAGGAGAGCTTGTTAAATACAAAGCAGAGTATGAATGTTGCAGAAGGATCGCCAGAGAAAATAATATTCCCCTTGCAAAGGTTTATAGAGAAGTTGATAATGTAATGGAGAAACATGTTTATCTCAATCAATAATGAATAATGAATGATGCTCCGCCGTTCTCAACTGTTTATGGACCGCGATTACTCCTCCTCAGCAAGACCCATTCCTTTAACATAGCTAACAACTAAACATGGAGGCAAAGCTTTTTAAAAAGCTTTGCCTCCATGTTTAGTTTTGATAATGAAAGTTGGCTAAATAGGTCGAAATGAAAGAGTTGACTCCATCCATGTGGCTACAGAGCTAACAACTATAAAAAAAGCAGAGAAGAAGTAAATCACTCATATTAATGATCATCGAAAATAGAATGTATTAGCTTAACTTTTTAGACAACCCTGATGTTAACAGAATTACTCATTCCCTAGCAGGGTTGGGTGAGATCAAGTCATTAAGCTAAAAATTTCACTGGGGGAGAATGATTTTATGAACGCTGGGAAGAAATTTATTGTGCTTTTAGTATTGAGCGTGGTTCTAGTAACTATGTCTCTATATCCTGTATCGGCCCAAAGTTCCTCCGGTGATAACGGTAAGAAAAATATAAATCTTGTAATTGTTCTAGATCGAACGAGAAGTCTACTACAATCAGACCCGAATAGGTTGTCTCAGGAAGCGGCTAAATTAATCGTTGATTTGATGCCTCAAAATGGTGGTAAGATTGGCTTAGTGCAATATACAGATAAGGTTACCGACCGACTAGATATAACGGCTATCAACGGGCAAGAAGAAAAAAACAAGCTCAAAGCTTACCTTGATGGGATAGGTGTGCCGAATGGACAAAGCACTGATATTTCGACCGGCCTTAAGGAAGGAGTTGGGATGTTAGCCGGATTACAGACCTTGGAACATCCGGTCATAATACTCTTAACTGATGGGAAGAACGATTTAAACGGAAGTGACAGAACCTTTGATATTTCGCAACGTGACATGGAACAGAGCCTGAATACAGCCAAGAAGAAGGGGATTATCGTCTATACCATTGGTCTAAATGCCGATGGTTCAGTCGATAAGGATATGTTGTTACATATCGCCAAAGAGACCGGAGGTAAGTCGTACATCGTTGATGGGGCTAATCTTCTTCCGGATATTATCGATATCTATACGAATGTACTGGACTATCAATTATTGTCCTTCGGATCAGACCAAATTAGCTTGAACGGAAATTTTGACACCTACAATTTCGACGTTACGAATAGCAGTGTGGCAGATGCCAATCTAGTGATTTACAAGAACGGGGATGTGCAAGCAAGGTTAATTAAGCCAGATGGTACAGAGGTTTCCTGGGACAACGATAAGTTTATCGCCTCATCCTCCCGGAGTTACATGTCCTATAAAATTCTAAATCCTAAACAAGGCCAATGGAGGTTAATGGTCAAGGGTACGCAAAATGAAGCGGTTAAGATCAGCCTGCTATATAATTATGATTTAGCGATCCATATGGATCAACTTCTTTCATCAAGTATTTTTGCTGGTGCGGAAATCCCAGTGAAAGCAAACTTTATGAGACAAGATACTGCGATTGAGGATAAGAACTTGTACAAGGATATGTCAGCAGTCGCCGTTGTTGAGAACATTTCGGCCAAGACCTCAGAGAAAGTACCTCTTACTGCCGGGGAAAAGGACTACCATGGGAAGATCAAGTTCGAACAACCAGGAAACTATAGTGTCTATGTGCTTGCGGAAGGAAAGGCCTTAACCAGTAAGAGTGATCCCCAAACTATTCAAATAACTGAGAAGGATACGCCAGTCACAGCGACCCCGAAGAGGCTCTTTCCAGGGGAAAAGTTTCTCTATACGTTGCTAGGGATCCTAACAGCAACTGTCCTAGTGATTCTCCTACTGAAAGGGATTCCCAAGTTCCTTGGAAACGCCAAGCCCAAGCTTCTGTTCGGCAAAATCAATCTCAAAGTAATAAATACTAAAACCGGTAGGGAAGAAGTGCGGCAAAGCAAAATACTTGCTCCTTACGGGACCTCAGTTACCCTAAGCAAATTGGCGGAAAATTCCACGGGTTTGCTCAACAAAATAGTCCTTGCCAGAAATGCGCAAGGAGTCTGGCTTACCAACAGTGAAGCGAGCTGTGAGGATTTAGCAGTGAGTGTAAATGGAGACAAAGTTGCACCAGGTCAGAAAGTTCTGCTGACCAATGGAAGTACCCTTCGGGTTGTGGCGGGAGAAGTGTCAATAAAAGTAGAGGGTAGATTTAGTGAGTTTTAGAACTAGGAAGGTGGATGTGCAGTGGATATGCGTTTAGCAGAAAATCTAAACCAGCTCCGGCTCAATAATAGCGGTATTACCAGTGACCTTTCCAGGGTTGATGCTATCCCGGATCCGATCCTAGTCATTGGGTTGGGGGGGACAGGTATAACAGCTTTGAGCAAAGTGAAGAATGCCGTTTTCCGCCGTTTTAACCTGCCTCGTGACAGTGCGACCGGCCACTACAAAGACAAACCGGAAAATATTGAGTACCTGGGCTTGGATACGGATGAGCATATAGTTTATGACGACGACAAATATTCTGGTCGGTCGATCGAGCTAAACCCCTCGACTGAGTTTCTTAGGATTTATAGCCCAGCAGTACCCAGGATGCTAGCTAATCGGGCGGGTTTGCCCCTCACTATCACTGATTGGTTAAGTCCCAATTTGAGTCCTAACGATTTTGACCAAGGCGCCAATGGAATTCGCCAGATGGGTAGATTAGCCTTATTTTTACGTATCACAGATGTGGTTAATATGATAGAGCGTAAGTTAAACAGTGTACTACAAGGCAAAAAAGGTAATCTTTATGTATTTATCTTAAGCGGTGTGTCTGGGGGCACGGGCGGCGGAACCCTGATTGATATTCCCTATATTGTCCGCTGTGTTGCTCAGCAGCTTGGTGCTTTGGATAGACTAAAAACGATAGGCTATTTATTTTTGCCTGATGTAAACATGAAGGAAAACAAAGCAGACTTTGTCCAATCTAATGGCTTTGCGACGCTGAAAGAACTAGATTACTGGATGACGGACCACGGTCAACCCTTTGTCCAAGAATATACTAAGAATTACACTCACAGTTCTGTTGCCACTCCGTACGACTACTGTTACCTGATTTCTTCGATTGACAAGAATAACATTCTATTAACTGACTCCAAAAGCAACTGCATGGAAATTGTCAGTGAAAACCTTGTGCATTTTATCAGTAAAGGTAAAGTTCAGAACACAACGTTTACCCTGCCTGCTTTCTTGTCTAACTTGGACCAAATTAAGCTCAATATTTTTTCTGGTATGAAACCTCCTTTTCAAGCGAATTACGAGTACTTCATCCTCGGGGCGAGCTCGTTTGAAATTCCAATCGAGCAAATGATGAACTATGCCGCTTATGTTTTAATGGAAAGGATTAAAGTCATTTGCGAGAACGATCTAGGCGCAGGGGATATAGGTGCTTTTATAGAAAAGTTAGAGTTGGGTCACGAGGATTTAATTGACCGTTATTTTGCCGATGGCTTAAGCCTTTTAGCCGAGTGGCAATTAAATCCTTATTACAGTGCTGAAAATTCAGGTAAAATCGATTTGGATGGACAGCTGACGAAAGAAATGCGGGCTTACTTAGACAACATTCAAGACAGCAAAAAAAGAGATAATGTCAAGGTAGCTACTAAAGATTTGAAGGAGAGGATTAGGAAAGAACTCAATCAGTTGTTCGTCAATCCAGAAAAAGGACCGATTTTTGTAAACCGGCTGATCTTCTCACCAGACGGAGATTGTGTACTACGTAGAATCAATCAGTTAAGGCAGGACGCTGAGCAGGAACAGAAAGACAAGGAGAGCGAAAGGGAGATTCGGAAAGAAAGTGCAGCCAATTTCTTTCCGAAAACCCTGCCTTCACTGTTCAATTTCAGTCGTAAACACAACTGGGAAAAGTATGTCCAACTCAAGATTGTTGAGTATAAAGCTGCCCTAAAGGCCAAAGTAATCAATAACTTTGTACTGCCGATCTATGAAGAACTTTCTAATGATCTGCGGGAGCTTAACGCGGGGATATACCAAGTCTGGGTTGATATTCTCAACCAGCTGCATGAAGTATTGAAGGCTAATGCCGAGATCGTTACAAGTTTGAATATCACCAAACACGCCAAGGTTGAGGTTTCAACTTGGAGTGTTCTTGACCCTCGGGATTGGAGCAAAAAAATTGACAAAATGTTAAATGAGAAAAGCCGAGAACAAATTCTTCTTATAATTGAAGAATTTCTGATAGACTTGCAAAAAAATTCGGTCTTTTGGATCGACAATCAGGGTCAAGAGGCTGTCAGAATTCTGTCAATTTTTGTCTCGAACATGTTCAGTGAGGTAGCCCTAAAAAGTCTGGAAACCTATTTGCAAGAGAAATATGGCAACATGCCTTTTGAGGATATCGTGTCACTGGAAATTGGCCCAAAATTACATAGTGGCTCAGCTCTAATTTTCCATCTGGATACCACTGTGACCGCGAGTTTGAACGACTTCCCCACCCACTTTACAGTTTCGATACCGGAGAATTGCGAAAAACTGCACAGTGCCTTTTTGAACTATGTGGCAAAGGCTGAGGTTAGAGGTACACCTGAACAAGTTGCGAGTAGCGAAATAAAACACAGCATTTATTGGTTAAATACCTCGATTGGTGTTCCGCTCTTTGCCTACAGCAGGCTTCGGAGTTTGGAGACAATGTATGAATATCGGGCCCCGAATGACCCTGGTATTCACCTGCGCGACGAATGGCGGGCTTTTCCTTCGCCCTTTCCCGACAAGGCAGATCCAGCTAATCGTAGGGACAGGAATCAAGACAAAAGAGAGTTGTTCAGGCGGGCTTTAGAAAATGGCATCATAGTAGAAGACAGTAAAGTTAAACCGAAGTTTACGATTAAGCAACTTCCGTCGGTAACAGTTCAGAATCGTTCCCAGATTTTTGACATGCCCGTACGCCTAATTCCAATTTTCCAAAGTATCGATCTTGAATCAGCGGAAGATAACTTTTTGCGGGTACCCAGTTACTCAGAGCTTGTAAGACGGCAACTCGATGAACTTGAGCAGGTAGACCTAGAACTTGAGAGACTGAAAAAAATTACGCAGGAAGAAAAATTGAAGAGTGAGAGGTTGAATGATTTAATCTTGGCCCTGGTCAGCGGAACTCTCTACTGGGCGGGTCCCAAGTTGCTTTATCGTAATGATCTGGATATGGAAGCTTGGTCTCCCTTAGTGGATAAGCTGGAACATGAAGATTTCTATTTAATGGCCTTTGATACTTACCGTGGCAAGAATGAACGCCAAATCCAAAAATTAATTAGGACTGACAAGGTGAAACGGAACCAGATGGATGGGGGCATGATTAAGCAACGTTTGGTTGAGTTACAAGAAGAATTTGCAGGCATTAAGATCCATTTTGATAATAAGAAACTCGATGGTAAAGCGGTAGATGAAAAGCACCTAGCGTTTTTGACGGATGCTCTAGACAGGGTTAACTTTTTGATTAGTGTTTACTGAGCGGAGGGCTGGACATGCTCAATATCTTGGATGTAAACGCCGCACTTGCCGAGCAAATCCGCAGGTGTATCGACCAGGAGCAGCGTGAGCTGGAGCATAGAGAGGAGGTAGGAGTAGCCCCCAACCTCCACTCTTGTGTACTGTTGGTAGGTATAGGCAACCAGGGCGCAACAACAATCTCCCGAATCATGTGGCAACTTAAGCTGATCGGAATTTCTTCTGACTCATACACCGGTCTAGCTTTGGTCGACGCCGAGTTTTCGGAAAGGGAAAATCAGATTGAGTATATCGTTATGGAAGAGTACAGAATAGCTCGGAATAGGGTTCAAGAGAAACTGCTGGAGAAAAAGGACTATTTAGTGAGAACCTGGGCAGCGCTAAACACAAGGCTTACAAAAATCATGGTAGGAACCAGTGCCAATATTAAGATCTATGTAGTTAGTGATTTGACCGAGAATCTATTTGCGAGCTGCTCGATGCTGCTGTGTCTGCTCGAAGATAATCTCAACAGCTTTTTTGTCGCTAACACCGGCCTCGAATTTACGGGCTTGTTTTTTCAAAGCGCTATGCTGAAGACTAAAAGGGAACAGGCGAAGGTCTTTGCCGCTTGGAAAGAAATCAAATCCATGTCGTCCCCCGAATTTAAATTACACATTGACCTGAGAGACTTTCCTGGTCAGAGAGCGAACAGAGTATCCTGTGAAAAACCGATTTTTGCCATATCTTATTTGTACTCAGATTTTAACGAAAATTCTTCTCCCATCCTGATGACAGTTGATGGGGACTTCAGTGTGGCGGAGATGTTAGCCACGCTAGTTTATCTGAAAAGTAGTTCTCAACTTAATGAAGCAAGAATTTTTAATTCCCTGCAGATGCCCTCACCAGCTTTAGTTAATGGCCTACCACGTTATGCTGCAATAGGGTATAGCAAAAAAACGATTAAGATCTCCCTGTTATTTAGCTATACCTGCTGGTATCTTTTAAATAAAATTTATAACGCTAATAAAATTAAGGCAGGCTACATCAGTCAGGACTGGGAATCGGTACTGAACGAATTGGAAGTCAATAACTCTGGGCTTGAGACTTTAGATTCCAAAGTCTATTCTTCTGTTCATGAGACTCTCAAAGAAATGAGTGAGCTTCACATTCACCTAGGAAAAGATGTCGTTGCAGAATTACTAACGGAAACCCTGAATACAGCTGAAAAAGTACTCCTTGGTGATAGTGTAGAACTGATGTTTAAAGAAAGAATAATGAAGGCGTCCCAACAAATTACAGAAGAATTTCTCCCGAGGCAGTTAGAGAGTTTTGGGAAAATCCTTAAAGGCTATTTACAAAACGAACGACGCGGTTTGTTTTTTGTTAAGTGCCTATTAAAATCTGAGGAAGGAAACAATAACCTGAGTCTTATTAAGTACCTCGAATTAAAAATCAATGAGTTAAAGACACAGAGCGACGTTTTACACCTGAAGGCAGACCGTGCTTCCCAAATGGCTTTATCTGGATTGGAAATAGAGCCTGACAAAAAAGGCTGGCTAGGATTAGGAAACAAGAAAAATAATTTTTTACAGCGTTTAGTTGAAGTCAAATATGGGCCATTGCAAAAGGCCGTCGTTTACGACCAGTTAAGAGAAATTTTAAAAGAGTACCTTGTTTATACTCGTAAACTTTATAGAATAATTCTTAGACAGGAAGAGGATATACTAAGTCTAGAAAAAGCTTTGCACGATATTTGTAATGCTGAGCGGGAAAAACTTGTTGCTATGGGCGAAGACGGACTGATAGACTTGTTTAAAGACCAGTTTAATGAAAAGAAAGAAGAAGAAATTGCCGATGAAGCGTTGGTCGAGATATACCGAAGTAATGATTTTTTCGTATTTCAGGAAACCGACAATTTTTTAAAAGCATTAGTAAAAGGGTTATTTGAGAATACCAGGCAAATGCTACGACAAAGCAACATTCAAACACTTTCTTTGGAACAGCTGTTGAAAAGTCTTACCCAAACCCAGCCAACTAAAGGAGAACAGATGGTTGAAGACCTTTACGCAAAATGCAATCTGGCCTTGAGTTTGAGCAAAGGGGTAATGTCTAGGCAGTCGGAAACACATTACTACTTCATTAATAATGAGAGCAATTCTAGCTTGCGCAGTTATATTAAGGGGCTTTTCCAGGGAAAACCAAACGATGTTTTATTTGTTGACTATCAGTCAATCAAAAGTATATGCATGCTCAAAGCCTGTTTCGGTTTTGACATCAAGGACATCTACTTCTATAGAAACTATGAGGATGCCTATAAAATGTTTGCGCCTGAACTATAAGTAGATGAGAGAAGGTTTAGGAGACCTTAAATTGAACTAGACGTCAGCGTTCTATAACTCTTGATATTCAGAGGAAATATAATTTAAAAAAGACATAATGTTACAATATATCTTAGGGAATCACATACAAAGAATTCTCTGGTATTATGATAACTCTTTGCATGTGAAGGTTATTGCCCTCTATGTTTGGAAAGGGAATAATAATTGGGCAAAGGTAGACACTAAAAGGGATTGTCCTATGTTGTATAGAAAGTAGTTTATTAGAAATATCTTAGAACGCCTATTATTTTTTTATGTAAAGAAAGAATTTGGATACAAAAGACCAAAGAAGAAAAGGAGATACGATGACAAAGGGAGAAGAAATAATAGAAACAGGTTGGAACTTCGACAACAGTTATGCCCGTCTGCCGAAATCGTTTTTTACCAGCCTCAACCCAATCGCTGTACCCTCACCGAAGCTGATCATTCTCAATGATCCGTTGGCAACATCCCTGGGATTGAACGTCAAGACGTTGCAAAGCGAAGATGGCATAGCAGTGCTTGCTGGCAACCGGATTCCCGACGGTGCTTCGCCTCTTGCTCAAGTTTACGCGGGGCATCAATTCGGGCATTTCGCCTTGTTAGGGGACGGTCGGGCTCTACTGCTTGGCGAGCAGATCACTCCCCAAGGTGAGCGGCTTGATATTCAACTCAAGGGTTCCGGTCAAACGCCTTACTCCCGCCAGGGTGATGGTCGAGCGGCACTTGGACCGATGCTGCGCGAATATATCATCAGCGAAGCAATGCATGCGCTTGGTATTCCTACCACCCGCAGCCTAGCGGTGGTGACAACTGGAGAGTTAGTAACCCGCGAAACTGGCCTGCCAGGTGCAATTCTGACTCGCGTGGCTGCCAGTCATCTGCGCGTTGGCACCTTTCAATACGTTTCAGTATGGGGCACCCTTGAGGATCTTCAGGTCCTGGCTGATTATACCTTGCAACGACATTTTCCGGACGTTGACGATGCCCAGAACCGCTATCTTTTGCTACTTCAGGAGGTGATCAAACGGCAGGCCGTGTTGATTGCCAAATGGCAACTGGTGGGCTTTATCCACGGGGTGATGAACACCGACAACATGACCCTTAGTGGAGAAACTATTGATTATGGTCCTTGCGCCTTCATGGATGACTATGACCCAGCAACAGTATTCAGTTCCATTGATGTTCAAGGTCGTTATGCCTACGGCAATCAGCCGCATATTGCTGGGTGGAATCTCGCGCGATTTGCTGAAACGCTATTGCCTCTACTGCATGTCAATCAGGCGCAGGCAATTGAACTGGCTCAGGATGCGCTTTCAGAGTTTACTGAGTTGTATCATCGTAATTGGCTCGCGGGAATGAGAGCAAAACTAGGAATATTTAACGAAGAGATACAAGATGAATCCTTTATTGAAGACCTGCTCCGTATGATGCAGAAGAATCGTGCCGACTATATCAATACCTTCCGCGCATTAACATTTGGTACCCTCGAAGATACGGTTCTGTTTGCCAGCCCAGAATTTGCCCAGTGGCATGAACTGTGGCTGGCGAGACTAGGCAGGCAACCGGAACCAAAAGCCGCCTCGCATCAGCTGATGAGGAACTCTAATCCAGCGCTAATCCCTCGCAACCACAGGGTAGAAGCTGCACTAGAAGCTGCGGTGAAACAAGGAGACTACAGCGTGATGGAGCACCTGCTTGATATTCTATCAAGCCCCTACGCACACACCCCCGAACAGGCCGATTACGCCACACTACCTGCGTTATCAAACTGTCCTTACCAAACCTTTTGCGGTACCTGAGGGCGTATGTCAAAATCTACATATAAATTTCCACTAAACTACTTCTAATATTTGTGGTATATTTATTGTAGCCGCAAGGAAGTTAGGCATATGAAAGAAAATAACAAGTCAAAGACAATAAATGCGAACCTAAAGATAAACTAGTAACAATAGTTATGACATCGCGTTAAGCGAATACTCAGAGTGTTGGGTATTCGCTTCTTTAATTTTGTATAGTTGGAGAGGAACTGTAGCATGTTCGAGAGAAAGAGTAGACATAATCGTAAGAACATTGGCATTTTGATAATCTTGCTTGTGTTTGTTCTTGGCTTGGGTGGAATAACTAAGTCAGGAGCAGCGACCGTCAAACTAAATTATGTGGCTCTGGGTGATTCGCTTGCAGCAGGATATGCGCCCAATGGTAGCATAGGTAAGGGATATACAGATTATTTGGCAGATGATATCCGCGCAGCTGGGTTGCTGGGGGAGTATGACAATCGTTATGCGGTACCGGGCTTTACTTCGCAAGACATCTTGGCTGAGTTGCAGGACGATAAGCATACTGATTTGCCAGGGAGCCCAGATTCACTGGGTATAAATAAACGACTAGCCCTGGCGAATATAATAACCTTGGATATCGGAGCTAACGATTTACTGGATGCGGTTAAAATTAATGTGCAAACAGGCACAGTAACCTATAACCCAGAAACAATTATGAGTCTACCTGCTCAGGTAGGCTCCAATGTGAAAGATATAATTACCCAAATTAAGAAAGATTCTCCGACAGCTCAGATCTACTTGATGGGGTATTACAATCCGTTTTGGGCGTTGCCCCAAGAATCCCAAGATATATTGAACATCACTTTATCACAGCTAAATACAGCTTTAAACACGGCTGCCAGTTCAACCGGAGCAACTTTTGTACCCACTCAAGAGGCCATTGCTGTTAATTTGCAGGGATATCTCCCTGATTTATACGATATTCACCCAAATCAAGAGGGTTACCGCGTGATCGCTCGAGAATTTTGGCGTATGCTGAAAACTAAGCTCGCCTGGAACTCCTTGCCGGGCAGACAGTTCGGTCAGATGCTCGATAACGGAGTAAGAATCGGCGGTCAGAATCGTTTTGATACAGCTAAGTTGATCGCCGAGTCCACCTACCCGGATCATGTTGATGCGGTGATTCTAGCCACCGGAAACAATTGGCCGGATGCTTTAACAGGTTCAGTATTAAGCAATAGATATCATGCTCCCATTTTACTGGTAAATGATACTCCTGAGAATTCAACCGCAGCGATGGATTATATCCAGACTCATTTGAACGACACAGGTTCTGTTTATATCCTGGGCGGTCCTTCAGCGGTGGGACTAGAGTTTGAAACAGAGCTAAAAAATTCTGGATTTTCCACAACCAATATTACCAGACTCAGCGGTTTGGATCGAACATCAACAGCTCTGAAGATAGATGAAAACTTAGTTGTACCCACGGGTGGTACAGTTTTCGTGGTCACGGATTCCGATTATCCTGATGCCTTATCTGCCTCCGCGTATGCCGCTACCTATGCTTATCCGATCATCCTTGTACCAAAGGATAATCTTCCAGTTGCCGTTCGAGACTATCTCGAAGCGGTAAAACCTTCCACGGTAATCATTGTTGGAGGAGAAGGTGTCATTAAACAAACTGTGGAGGACCAGTTGCGAACTCTTGTGGGGACAGTGGTGCGCTATAGCGGTTCTGATCGTTATGCGACTAGCCGCGCTTTGATTACTTCCCTGTATCCGGATAATCCCGGCGAAGTGTGCCTAGCCACAGGAGAAGACTATCCTGATGCTTTAGCAGGTTCCGCCTATGCTGGTTTTTGGTGTGAACCAATCGTTCTTGTTCCTAAAAGTCTAGACCAACCGACTCTGGATCTATTATCTAAGTTTCGGGGAGTACCTTATACAATTTTTGGTGGGAGTGAGGCAGTGAGCAGCCAAAGTGCCAGTGAAGTTCAAGCTGAACTGGAAGAAAACGGTTAAGGATTATAGAATCCTTAACCGTTTCAAACATGTCTATTGCTGACACTCAAATAGCCTAGATTAGTCAAGCTACCGTTCACTCATAAAATATTCTATGGACCAGGTTAATTGCATCCAACGGATGGCAGTAGTATGATTAAAATTAAAATAGTCTAAGGGGGATTTCGATGATAAACACATGGTTACCAATAATAGGTATAATTGTAGTAGCTTTCATTGTCTGGAAGTTTTTAGGGTCCATTGTAAAAGGGATAATAACTTTGGCCTTAATTGTTGTTGTAGTTATGATTGGAATAAATCTGGTTAATGGAACGCCGTTAATTAATCCGTTCACTTCTAAAACTCAAGCTCAGGTACAACTGCAAACCGGCAATCAAGAGGTGAACACCATTCTTCAAAAAATCAAAGGCGTAAATCCTACGCAAATAGAAACATTCCTGAAGGATTCTCAATCCGAGCTAGGTAAATATAGTCTTGATATTAAGCAAGCGTTTGCGAAGCTCAACCAGAGACAATGAGTTAATATCGCCTACATATAATATATAATGATTCCCCTGCAGAAAGTCTAAAATGATATAAAATATCAAGTCACTGCAATTATTTTGGTGTCATCCTGAG
>Ga0209415_10000860_pt1 | contig 57476 bp, 59 predicted proteins | sample PeaSoiSIISIP2007_FD_187696 | JGI IMG/M metagenome (GOLD analysis project Ga0209415, IMG submission 187696) | Peat soil microbial communities from Weissenstadt, Germany - SII-SIP-2007 (SPAdes) (version 2) | ecosystem: Environmental > Terrestrial > Soil > Wetlands > Peat | place: Germany... | reverse complement strand
AACGTCAAACAGGAGGTTATCGATAGATTCAGAACTTTTGCCCGTTGTCACGCCCTCATTCACCCGATTGCCCTGCCTATTTTCCGACCGAGCGGTGACAGCCTTGGAAAACGAGGCTAGAATGCAGCGCCCTTTCCTTCTTTAGGACTAGAGTCCGCTCGGTTTGGATGGTGATGACGCTCCCCAATCTGTTAACGATTTCGCGAATTCTGGCGATTCCTTTGATCGTCGGAACATTCTATATCGATGGCCTCACCATGCGATGGGTGGCTTGCGGCCTTTTCGTCGCGGCGGCCATTACCGACTTTTTTGACGGCTATTTCGCGCGCCGCCGCAACAGCGTGTCCAGCCTGGGGCGGTTTCTCGACCCCATCGCCGACAAACTGCTGGTTTCCGCGGTTTTGTTGATGCTGACCGCTTTCGATCGAGTCTCGCAGATCAGCGTGCTTCCCGCCGTGGTGATCTTGCTGCGCGAAATCCTGGTCTCCGGTCTCAGGGAATATCTGGCCGAACTGCGAATCGGCATGCCCGTCAGCCGACTGGCCAAATGGAAGACCGGTATCCAGATGACCGCTCTGCCCACGCTTCTGGTTGGAACCGCCGCTCCGGCCTGGTTGCCGGCGCAACCGATCGGCGAAGTCCTGCTTTGGGGAGCCGCCGTGCTGACCCTGGTCACCGGCTGGGATTATATGCGCGCCGGTCTGAAACACATGCGGGACGATATCTGATGAAAATCCTTTATTTCGCTTGGCTCCGCGCCAAGGTCGGCGTCGGCGAGGAAGATCTCTCGCCACCCGGCGATGTCGCGACGGTTGGCCAATTGGTCGAGTGGCTTAAATCGCGAAGCCCCGGCCACGCCCAAGCCTTCGCGCAGCCCTCGCTGGTGCGGGCGGCCGTCAATCAGGAATTCTCCGGTCTCGATCAAGCGGTCGGCGCCCATGACGAAATCGCCTTTTTCCCACCGGTGACGGGAGGCTGAGCGTGGCCATCCAGGTTCAGCGCGACGATTTCGATCCGGGCGGCGAGATCGCCCGATTGACGGCCGGCCGCACCGACATCGGCGCGGTCACCAGCTTTGTCGGATTGGTCCGCGGCGACGAAGGCTCGGCAATGACTCTCGAACATTATCCGGGCATGACCGAACGCCAACTGGCGGCCATCGAGACAGAGGCCCGCAATCGCTGGCCGGTCGACGACGTCCTGGTCATTCATCGCTATGGACGATTGACGCCTGGTGACCGCATCGTTTTGGTGGCGGTGACGTCGAGCCATCGCGCCGCCGCTTTCGCCGCTTGCGAATTTCTTATCGACTGGCTGAAAACCCGCGCGCCATTCTGGAAATTGGAAGACGGTCCGGACGGTCAGCATTGGGTCGAGGCCAAGGACGACGACGAAAACCGCGCCGAGCGCTGGCAGACCTGAGAACCACTTGCGGTTCCGCCTTGTGGTGTGAAGCATGGATGAATTTGAACTGTTCAAACGTCTGGGCATGGCGCTGGCGATCGGCCTTCTGCTCGGTGTCGAACGCGGATGGCAGATGCGCCAAGCGCCGGAAGGCGGGCGCATCGCCGGCATCCGCAGCTTCGCGCTGATCGGTCTCCTCGGCGGCATCTGCGGGCTGCTGGGCAAGGAAACCGGCGCCATCGCCCTGGCGGCCGGGTTCAGCGCCCTGGCAGCGCTGGTCACCGGATTTTTCGGCGGACTGGCCTCGTCGACGGCCTTGACGCTGTCCTTCAGCCGGATGGGCCACGACATTCCGGCGACGCAGCGCCTGTTGGCCGCCGGCGTGGCGGTGGCGGCCGGCGTCATGTTCCTACGCATCCTGCTGATCGTCGGCATCCTCGACTTGGCGCTGCTGCCGGTTCTGGCGATCCCCATGGGAGTGATGGCGGCGACGTGCTTCATCGGCGCCGGCGTGCTGTCCCTCGACCGCAGCGGCGGCGGGGCATCCGGCCCGGCGATTCTCCCCAATCCCTTCGATCTGGGCACGGCGGTGAAGTTCGGCCTGCTCATCGCCGTCATCCTGATCCTCACCCATCTGTTCGAACAGCAGTATGGACGGGACGGCGTTTATACGGTGGCCGCCGTCTCCGGCCTGGTCGATGTCGACGCCATCTCGGTGGCCTTGGCCCGCCTTGCCCGCCAAAGTCCCGACAAATTGGAAATTGCGGCGCATGGCGTGATCATCGCCGCCTTCGTCAACACCGCCGTCAAAGGCGGCATCGTCATCTTGCTGTGCGGTGGCGCCATGGCTTGGCGCGTCGGAATCGTCTTCGCCTTGTCCCTGATCGCCGGCGGCCTCACGCTGGCGATCTAGCCTGTATTTCTCACACTCGCGTCGTCGGCACGGAGAGAAATACGGGCTAGCCGATCCAAAACAATGGCCTCCGGTGCGTTCTTCGCACCCGGAGGCCATCAACACTGTCCCGACAGGCTAGCTCCTCAGGACGAAACCGTTTCGCTGATCCGACTGGGCTGTAGCGTTGTCGTCCAACCATGCGGATCGCTGGTTTCGCCATATTGGATACCGACGATCGCGTCATAGAGCTTCTGCGTCAGCGGCCCGATCTTGCCGCCATTGATCGTCACCTTCTCCTCTTTGTAACCGAGTTCGCCGACCGGCGAGACGACCGCCGCCGTGCCGGTTCCCCACATTTCAACCAATGTCCCGTTTCGCGCCGCGGCCATCACGTCGTCGATCGCGATCCGGCGTTCCGACGCGCGGAGCCCCCAGTCGCGGCACAGAGTCAAAATCGAATCGCGGGTCACCCCGGCCAGGATCGATCCACCGAGCGGCGGTGTAATGATTTCATCGCCGATCTTCACCATGATATTCATGGTTCCAACCTCATCGAGATAGCGATGCTCGACGCCGTCCAGCCACAAGACTTGGGTGTAGCCAAGCTTCTCCGCTTCCTTCGCGGCAAAGATGCTGGCGGCGTAATTTGCCGCCGTCTTGGCCGCGCCAAGCCCGCCCTTCACCGCCCGGACGTATGCATCCGTGGCCAAAATCTTCACCGGATTGATGCCTTCGGCGTAGTAGGGCCCGACGGGCGACATGATCAGGAAGTAGGTGTAGGTTTTCGCCGGATGGACACCAAGGAACGCCTCCGAGGCGATCACCGCCGGGCGAAGATAGAGAGAGGTTCCGCGTTTCGCCGGAACCCAGGCCTGATCGATGCCAACCAGAGCGTTAAACGACTGCAGGATCATCTCGGGATCGAGCGTCGGAATGCACAAATATTCGCAGGACCGATTGAGACGGTCGGCATGCTTGGCGGCGCGAAAGAGGCGAATGACGCCATCACGACCGCGATAGGCCTTCAAGCCATCGAATACGGATTGCGCATAGTGCAGAACGGACGTCGCCGGATCGAGAGTAAACGGCTGATAGGGCAAAATTCGCGGATGATGCCAACCTTGGCCTTCCGTATAATCCATGCAAAACATATGGTCGGTAAAGACAGAGCCGAACGTCAGATCATCGTCAGCGGGGCGTACCTTCGGCTCAGCGGCGCGGGTAACCGCGATCTGAGTGGGAACGGGCTTTCCGTCGAACCAGACGAAACCGTCACGACCATCGAAAGGGGCCAAAGCCATTTCAGGAGTTCCTTGGAATAAGTTAGAAAATTACCGATTACGGTTGCAACGAGTAACATTCCTAAGGCATATATGTCAACATGACTGACATAAAATCCGGTATAAATCTCCTCTTTCTGCGCGAAGAGGAACTGCGGCAAGGCATCGAGCTGCTCTATTTCGCTTATCGCGGCTTTACCGAAGAGCCGGACGCGATCTTGGCGGATTATGGGTTCGGACGCGCCCACCACCGGGTCATTTATTTCGTCGGACGCCGTCCTGGCATCACCGTCAGCGAACTTTTGGCGACGCTGCGCATCACCAAGCAAAGTCTGTCGCGCGTCCTCGGCCAGTTGATCGCGGAAGAATTCATCACGCAAACGACCGGCGCCCGTGATCGTCGTCAGCGGCTGCTGGAACTGACCGCCAAGGGGATCGAACTTGAGAGATCGCTCACCGAAAAACAGCGCGCGCGCATTGCCAGGGCTTATCGCGAAGCCGGGCCGGATGCGGTGGAGGGCTTTCGCAAGGTCATGTTAGGGTTGGTCGAAGACTCGGACCGCCGTTCCTTTACGGCGGGAGGCGACTCTGCGCGGGAAAGGGGATAAAGGATGGATGGGCAACCGCATATTCTGGTTGTCGACGACGACACGCGCCTGCGCCAGCTTTTGAACAAATATCTGACCGAGAACGGATATCTGGTCTCGACAGCGGCCGATGCAGCCCAGGCCCGTGGCCAACTGGACGCCATGACCTTCGACCTGATCGTCCTCGATGTGATGATGCCCGGCGAAAGTGGTCTGGCCCTGACAAAAAGCCTGCGAGCCGACAATCCCGTCCCGATCCTGTTGCTGACCGCCATGGGGGAAACCACCGACCGGATCAATGGCCTGGAAATGGGCGCCGACGACTACCTGACCAAACCCTTCGAACCGCGGGAACTTCTGTTGCGCATCAACAGCATTCTGCGGCGCTCCGCACGCGACGCTCCGGACGAGCCGCGACAATGCCTGTTCGGGCATTTCATTTTTGATTTGGCCCGAAACGAGTTGCTGAGCAGCGGGGAGGCTGTGCATCTGACGTCAGCGGAAGCGGCCTTGCTCGGGGTCTTGGCCGGGAGCCCCGGCGAAACGCTGTCCCGCGAAGATTTGGCGGCGAAAACCGGCAACAGCGGTAATCTGCGGACGGTCGACGTTCAAATCACCCGCCTCAGGAAGAAAATCGAAGAAGACCCTCGGCTGCCGCGTTACCTGCAAACGGTGCGCGGACGCGGCTACGTGCTGTGGACCGACTGAAATGGCGCCCCTGTCCCCGTCGACATGGATCAAGGCGATCCTCCCCAAAGGATTGTTGGGACGCTCCCTGCTGATTTTGGTGTCTCCGCTGATTATTCTGCAATTGGTCTCGGCCTATGTGTTCTACGGTACCCATTGGGACATGGTGACACGCCGTCTGGCCGGCGGACTGGCCGGAGATGTCGCCGCGGTCATCGACATGATGCGAACCTTCCCCGGCGAGCGCAATCGCGCCACCATCTTCGCCGTCGCGTCGAACGCCCTGGATCTGAAGGTAACGCTCGAGGACGGCGGCATCCTGGAAGCCACCGGCCTGAAGGGCGCGGATCCGGGTGCCAAACTGGATCTCAGCGGACACAGCCTGGAAGGCAATCTGGCCGGAGCGCTCACCGAGCGCGTCGGCAGACCGTTCTATATCGATACGGAGTCGCTGGAGCGGGAAGTTGAAATCAAGGTCCAACTTTCCGATGGCGTGCTCGATTTTCGGGCATCGCGCAAGCGCCTTTACAGTCCGACCACCACCATCTTCGTGCTGTGGATGGTCGGCACGTCTCTTTTACTGTTCGGCATCGCCACGATCTTCATGCGCAATCAGGTCCGTGCCGTGCGCCGCCTGGCCGCCGCCGTCGATAATTTCGGCAAAGGACGCGATATTCCGAATTTCAAGCCGCAAGGCGCCGCCGAGGTTCGCCAGGCGGCGGCGGCGTTCGCGCGCATGCAAGACCGGATCAAGCGGCAAGTCGGCCAGCGAACCGAAATGCTGGCCGGAGTCTCCCACGATCTCAGAACGCCGCTCACCCGCATGAAGCTGGAACTGGCGATGGCCAAAGGCGAAGGCATCGCCGAACTCAAGGAAGATGTCGCCGATATGGAGCGGATGATCGAAGGTTATCTGGCCTTCGCCCGCGGCGAAGGCAGCGAAAAGAGCAGCATCACGGATCTGGTCGCCCTGCTGGAAGATGTGGTCGGCAAACTCCGCCGCGACGGCGGGCAAATCGATCTGCATTGCGAGGAAGAGATGAACTTGTCGCTCCGGCCAATGGCGATCAGCCGGTGCCTGACCAATCTCATCGGCAACGCAGTGCGCTACGCCGATCATGTCTCGGTACGCGCCGGCCGCCGCGAGGATGCCGTCGACGTGATTATTGACGACGACGGTCCGGGCATTCCCGCCGATCGCCGCGAGGATGCCTTCAAGGCCTTTGTTCGCCTGGAAGGCTCGCGCAATCCGAAAACCGGCGGTGTCGGCCTTGGGCTGACCATCTCACGCGACGTGGCGCGCGTGCATGGCGGAGAGATCCTGCTCGAAGATAGTCCTCTTGGCGGGTTGCGTGTCCGTTTGCGATTGCCCCTGTAAGCATTTGTTCGGAAATAACGACGTCATGTCTGAACAAACGCGAAGCCCGAGCGGCGCCTGAGCCATGGCGGACGCGAAGGCGTCCGCCATCACTTGAAGACTCTTAGGGCCCGTCCGGAAATGACGCCGTTATTTCTGAACGGGTCCCAAGCATCGTCAATCGGCATATTGGCGCGTGCTTCGACACTCTTCTCAGGCTATCCTGCCGGCGAATGATTTCCACGAAAGCGTGATCATGGCCACCCAACCCAACAGTTCCCCCGCCAAATCCGACGATCCCGATGTCCTTGCACGGCGGGAAGTGACCCGCATGCTGAAAGGACCGGTGGCGGCGAAGTTCCAAAGCTTGATTCCGCCCTTGGCCGGACTTCCCGACCCCTATAAGACGGTCATGGACTCGCCGGAATTGCTCGACGCTTGTTTCAAGCTTTTCCGGTTGAAGCGCGACGCTTTCGCGGAGTTCCTGGTTGACGCCAATGACACTCCGGTCGGTGACGAAGACGTGCGGCTGAAATGCGGGCGCTCGGTCAATGAAATCATTGGGATGGCGGTCCGAACCGGAATGCGCAGTTACGCCGAAACACATTTCGGCGACCCGATCACGCCGCCCAAGGTTAAATCGGCGGCGCCGCCCGCTGCGAAGAAACCGGCGGCGAAAGGCCGCTTCAAACTGATCAACATCGAGAATCTTTCTGGCCTCTTCAAACGCAATTATGGCCAACCGAAGCCGCTGCCTGTCGGACAAACCAATTCCGGGCGGTTCTACGCCTCAATCAAGGACAACCTCGATTACGACTGGCAGGTGAAGTTCTTCCCCATCTATGTCGAGATTCCGCCGCATGTTTTTGATCGATTGGGCATCGGCATCACGCGCATGGACACCGAAGAGCGCTTGCAGCTTTTGGCTCAAATGGCTCTCACCGACATCGGCAAGGCGGAAAGCGCCATCAAAGAGCCAGCCCTGTTTCGAGAGATGATGGAACACAATGTCTTGGCGTCCTCCACGGTTTCTCATCTGGGGGAGGAAGGCTTCGAAAGCGTGCATGGCGCCCTCGAACATCTCACCCCCCAGAAAAAGTGGGACGTTCTCGCCAACACGGATACGGCGATCCGCCTGCATGAAGACAAGCGCATCACCAAGAACGATATCGCCGCTCTGGCCGAATATCTGGATATGCTGAACGAATATGCGTTGGACGCGATCTTTGATCTGAAACTCAATCGCGATCAGATGCAGATGTTCTTGAAGACCGCCGATGAGAATCTCGGTCATCCAATGTTTCTAGCTCTTTTCGGGCCGATCCAGACCGTCATGCCGGACGACCATGACGAACAGCAAAAGATGCGGCGCTATCAGACCTTTACCCAGACGGCACTACGCAGCTTGGTTTCCGCCGTCAAACAACTCGACGATGGCCTCCGTAAGTCGGGCGGCGGCGGGTCCATCGAGGAATGCCTGGCGACGGTGTGCCGTACGCGGCGAATCGATTTGGAAAAAGAGATCAAGAAACTGGCACCAAGCTCGCTTGGCGTTTGACCCCAATGCCGGTCACATAAGAGAGTCTCGTCATTGCGAGGAGCGGAGCGACGCGGCAATCCAGAGTGCCAGGCAGCCCTGGACTGCTTCGCTAATCGCTCGCACTGACGGAATTTACGCGAGCAGCATTTCTGCTTAACCCGTATTTACCGTCTCAGCGCTTGGTTTTTCCGATACCGTCCTTGACCTCGTCAAGGACCTGAGTAAACCGCTTGTTCAACAGCTCGAAGGCTTCGCTATTGGATTTGGCGATGATTTCAGCCAACTCGCGCGAATTGGACAAAGCCCGCTCGAACGCGTCCTTGGCAAGTTCGGTCTGACGGATCGCCTTTTCCTGCGGCGTCCCGACTTCGACCAATTCCTTGGCAACGGTGGAGCTTTCCTCCAGCGTCTGGCGCAGAATTTCCACCTGTCGCTTGAAGACCGCCTGCACACCCTCGAAAGCCAATTTGTTGGCCTGCGTCAGAGCTTCGATATTCTTGCGCTGAGACGCGACAAGCGATTCGACATCCAGGCCGGGAACTTTGAAGTCGCCGATAAACTTAGAGATATCGAAATCAAACGGCGTTTCGGGTTGCTTGGCCATTGCGGGGTCCTCCATAACGGGAACAGATCAAAACATGAGCGCTGTAAAGGTAAGAGCGCCCCCCCAGGAGGTCAACAGGATTATTGCATTGCAACAAAAACTTATGCGCGATACTCCGCCTTATCACTATCGCTATATGATCCCTTGTGCCGATCCCGTCGAACGAATGTCATAAGGCTTTCCGCCCGACGCAGAGACCGGTCAAGGGCCACCATGGTTTTCGCCATATCCGGAGAGTCGTCGTTCATCCAAACCCGCGACGCGGCGAGAAAAACGGCCGCCAGTCCCTTGGCCTTCAGTCGGCCAAGCGGTCCAGTGGCGCTGATTCCAGCGATCTCCAGCATCAAAGCCGCCGTCAACAGGAGGCGAGGAGCGCCGCACAGCAGCATCCAGGGATCGACCATGGAGCCTCTGACGATGGCGCGAATGCCGGCTTTATGGGGCTGCATCGCATCGAAACGCCGCATGATCACATCGAAGAGGCGGTCTCGCTCCGCTTCTTCGCCGGGTGGCAGCTCGCCATTCCACAAGGCGTCATCCAATTGATCGAGGAAGGCTTTAAAAATGTCCGCCTTGCCGTCGAATCGTTCATGCAGTTCGACGAAGCTCACGCCGGCGCGCGTGGCGATATCGGCAAGAGAAACAGCATGCCAACCACGCTCTCCGGCCAATGACAAGGTCGCCGCAATGACGGCGGCGGACTCTTCAGACAACGCTGTTCTCTGTTTATTGACCATAGCGCACGACCCAGCTCTTGCCCGCATCATTTGGGTGGCCGTCAGGGACCGCCAGTCCTCTTGGCCGGTCAGCCCGCCAGTTCGCTCGACCGCTTGGCAGCAGCAGCGACAGCTTCGATCATCAGCCGCTCGACGCCGTCTTCACGCATCAACACCTGCAACGCCGCGAACGTCGTCCCATTGGGACTGGTCACATTTTTCCGCAGTTGATCGGGATTTTCCGGGGACTGATGAAGCAATTCGCCCGCCCCGACCACCGTCTCGCGCGCCAGACGCGCCGCCAACGCCTCCGGCAAGCCCGCAGCGACTCCCGCTGCGGCGAGCACTTCCGCCAACAGAAAAACATAAGCGGGACCGCTTCCCGACACTGCCGTCACCGCATCCATGAGCGATTCGTCTTCGACCCAGGCGACGTCGCCAACCGCCGCGAGCAGATCTCCACACACAAGCCGCTGCGCGTCCGCCACGATGGAATTGGCAATTGCCACCGTCATGCCGCGCCGAACCGCCGCCGGAGTATTGGGCATGGCCCGCACCACCGCCGCCCCCGACCCCAGGATTCTGGAGAAATAGGATAAGGGTTTGCCGGCCGCGATCGAAAGGAAAACAGCGGCCTTGAATTCGCCATAAGCTGGCAGAACCCCGTCCATCATCTGCGGCTTGACCGCCAGCACGATCACATCCGGACGGAACCCTTCTGGCAAAGCCGACACATCGGCGGCGACGCGAATATGCGGCCGCGACAAACGCTTCGCTTCCTCGGGATCAACAACGAAAATATCGTGGGGAGACAGACCGAGATCGAGCCAGCCGTCCAGCAACGACCCGCCCATCTTCCCGCAGCCGACCAAAAGAATCTGTGTCACGCTTCCCCAACCGTATCGAGTAAGGCGGCTGAAATGGCGTCCGGCGCCGATTTGCCGCCCCATATGACAAACTGGAAGGCAGGATAGAAACGCTCACACTCACTGAGCGCGATATCCACCAGATCTTCGATCTGCTCCATGCTCGCACCGCCAAGACCCCGCAGCAAAACGGCATGCCGGAACATGGGAACGCCCTCTTCGGTCCACAAACCGAAATGGCCAAGCCACATCCGCTCGTTCACCATGGCGAGAAGCTCATGAACATGCGCTTTCTTGGCCGCTTGGATTTTCATGTCGAACGCGCAGGTAAAGTGCAGGGCGCCAATGTCTTCGCGCCAGGCGAAGTACAAACTATAGTCGCACCACTTCCCCGGAACCTCGACCGCCATTTCATCATCGCTACGCCGATCGAACGGCCAATCGTTGGCTGTTACGAACTGCTCTACGAGATCAAGCGGATTGGCTGCCGCCTCTTCTTCCAACGTCGCCAAAAGCGTCATGCCCGCGACCTCCTTTTACATGTCGTGGGTAGCGGCCAAGGCGGAAACCGAAGATCTTGTGTGCCCCGCCTAACATAGCACAAGCAGTAGCCTATAGAGCGATTCCGCTGAGCGCAAGAAATAATCGCCCTCTTATTCAGCATTGCTGTGGATAATTTACCAAATGTCACGAACAAGAAACAAAGACACCAAAAAAAAAGGTCAATACCAGCAATGGGTCGTCGATGTCACGCCGATTGTTCGGTTCCATCGTCTTTCGGCTTACGCGCCGGCTTGACCGCAGCGCCCGGCACGGCCGATTTCAGCGCCGCCAATTCCGCTTCCAGGCTTGCCAAGCGCGCCGTGAGAGTCTCCTGCTCATCGCGGGCTTTGGCCGCCAGCGCCTGCACGACGTCGAATTCTTCGCGTGTCACCAAATGCATATTCGCGACGAAATGCTCGATCTGCTGACGAACCAACCCCTCGATCTCGGTTTTCATCCCGGTCAAAGCATTGAGAGCGCCACCCGCCATTTTGGCAAGATCATCGAGAAGCCGGTTGTCGGTTTGCATGCAGGTCACCTTAACTGAAAGCCCGCCGCATTATGGGAACAGGCAGGCGGCGACGCAACATCATACCACATAATATGAAGCAATCGCTCACGCGCGATTTGGCCCGAAAAAGCAACGACTCTTGTTGAAGGCCCGGCGCACGCCTATAAGGAGTCCGGATATCGACGGTATGGGAGCAGCTCATGTACTTCATTTCTGGCGGCGCGGGCTTCATCGGCTCCAATCTGCTCGCAGCCCTTGAACAACGCGGCGACGCCCGGCTTGTCGTGTGCGACCGACTGCGCAGCAATGACAAATGGCGCAATGTCAGCAAGCGCGAACTTTCGGATATCGTCCATCCCGAGCAGATGTTCGACTTCCTGGAAGCCAACAAGACCCATATCCGCGCGATCTTTCACATGGGAGCGGTGTCGGCCACCACGGAAACCAATGCCGACCTGATCGTCGCCAACAATTTCAATCTCACTCTGGCTCTCTTCGCTTGGTGCACGCGTAACCAGGTACGGATCATTTACGCGTCCTCGGCCGCCACTTATGGCGACGGCGCGCAGGGCTTCGAGGATAACTGCAACCCGGCCTCGCTCTCCCTTTTGCAGCCCCTCAACGCCTACGGATGGAGTAAGCACCTGTTCGACCGCCGTGTTGCCCGCAAAATTGCCGAAGGCAAGCCGATGCCGCCGCAATGGGCCGGCCTGAAATTCTTCAATGTCTACGGGCCGAACGAATATCACAAAGGCAGCCAGCAGAGTGTGGTCGCACAGATCTATCCGCATGCCGAAGCCGGCGCGCCGGCGCATCTGTTTCGGTCCCATCACCCCGACTATCCCGATGGCGGCCAGAAACGCGATTTCATCTGGGTTGGCGATGTGACCGACGTGATGATCTGGCTGCTCGACCACCCCGACGTGAGTGGACTGTTCAATCTCGGCACCGGCAAAGCGCGAACCTTCGTCGACCTGGCCTCGGCGGTCTATCGCGCCGTCGGCAAGGAGCCCTACATCAAATATGTCGACACCCCCGCCACCATTCGCGCCAAATATCAATATTTTACGGAAGCCCGCATGGAACGCCTGCGCGCGGCCGGTTACACCAAGCCTTTCACGACGCTGGAGGAAGGCGTGAAATGCTATGTCACGCGCTACCTCACAGCCAAGGATCGGTATCTGTAAATGGCGCTCCCCTTTCCCGATATCGATCCGGCCATCGTCCGCATCGGACCGATCGCCATTCGCTGGTATGCCGTCGCCTATATCGTCGGCCTGCTGGGCGGTTGGAAATACACCCGCTGGCTGGTCTCCAAGCCCCCCTTCGCCATGTCGACCGAACAGGTGGATGATTTCCTGGTTTGGGCGACGATGGGCGTGGTCCTCGGCGGACGACTGGGCTATGTGTTCTTCTACAAACCTCTCTATTATTTTGCCAATCCATTGGAAGCGCTCATGGTCTGGCAAGGGGGCATGTCCTTCCATGGCGGCGCGCTGGGGGTCATCCTGGCCGTCGTGCTTTTTGCCAGACGCAACCGGCTAAACCTCCTGTCGGTCGGCGACACCATTTGCAATGTGGTGCCCATCGGACTTCTGTTCGGACGAATCGCCAACTTCATCAACGGGGAACTGTTCGGCCGCCCAGCGCCGGAGGATCTTCCGTGGGCGATCATCTTTCCCGGCGGCGGCCCCATCCCGCGCCATCCCAGCCAACTTTATGAAGCCGGGCTGGAAGGATTGCTGCTGTTGGTTCTTTTGCATCTTTTATGGCGGCTGCCGAACCTGCGATTGCGTCCAGGCTTCCTGTCCGGCGCCTTCTTCATGGGATATGGCATTGCGCGCATCGTCTGCGAATTCTTCCGGCAACCGGATGCGCATCTCGGCTTTTTGTGGGGCGGCGCCACCATGGGACAGCTTCTTTCACTACCTCTGCTGCTCGTCGGCGGCATCATGATGATCCGGGCCAAACGCCCGGCATGACGGCGCTGGAAGGCTATCTTCGCGCGCGAATCAATGCGGAGGGAGCGCTCTCCGTCGCCGATTATATGGCGACATGCCTCTATCATCCCCAGTGGGGCTATTACCTGCGCAAAGACCCCTTGGGCGCGGCGGGCGATTTCATCACCGCGCCCGAAATCAGCCAAATGTTCGGAGAACTGTTGGGGGCGTGGGCTTTGGCCGTCTGGCAGTCGATGGGAGAACCGGCGGACATCGTCCTGGCTGAATTGGGACCCGGTCGCGGGACATTGATGGCCGATTTTTTACGCGCCGCCGCGACGGTTCCCGCCTTTCGACGGGCATTGCGCATTCACTTGGTGGAAATCAGCCCAACGCTCCGCGCCCGGCAAAAACAGACGCTGCAAGACGCCCAGGTGATCTGGCTCGATGACATCCGGACCTTGCCGGCGGGGCCGCTTCTTCTGATCGCCAACGAATTTTTCGATGCCTTGCCGATCAATCAATATGTCATGGACGATGACGGCTGGCACGACCGTCTTGTGGGAATAAAGCAAGGAAAGCTGGCCTTTGCCGTCGGACCTTTGGCTGACATAAATGGCCCGCCAGCCACCGCAGGCGACATCTTCGAGATCAATAAACCGGGGCGCGAAATCGCCCGTTGGCTGGGACAGCACTTGACCGTTCAGGGCGGAGCCGCCTTAATCGTCGATTACGGCCATGCGATAACCGCCGTGGGAGATACATTGCAGGCGGTCAAACGCCATCGGCACGCCGCCATTCTTGACGACCCAGGAGACGCAGATTTGACCGCTCACGTCGATTTTCAGGCCCTGGCCGAAGCCGCCAATGCCGCCACCACGACCAACGTCATATCGCAAGGGAGCTTCCTGCGATCGCTCGGCATCGAATTGCGGGCCGAACGGCTCATGTCAACCACCCCCCAAAAGGCAGATATGATCCAAAGTGCATGTCGGCGCTTGATCGAACCGTCAGGAATGGGCACCCTATTCAAAGTAAGGGCATTAACCCATCCCGGGTTGCCCACCCCGCCAGGATTTGTCCGTTGAATACGATATATCCGGGAATGATCACCCTCTCCACCCTCAACGAGGTCTTGCGTATCAGGCATGGCTTCTTCACACGCGAAGGCGGCACATCCGAAGGGATCTACGCTTCGCTCAACTGTGGCCTGGGCTCGGCGGACGACCCCGAGCGCGTCAAAGCCAACCGCAATCTCGCCCTCGCCCAACTCGACATCGACCCGCAATGTTTGGTGACCGTGCAACAGGAGCACACCAATCGCGTGGTCGTGGTCGGCGATGACTGGACGCCCGACGCGCCGCGACAACCGGCGGACGCCATGGTCACCAAGCGCCCCGGCATGGCATTGGGCATCCTGACAGCCGACTGCGCACCGGTCATGCTGGCCGACCCGCGCGCCAACATCATCGGCGCGGCACATGCCGGTTGGCGTGGCGCCTTAGGCGGCGTTCTCGACAATACCGTTGCCGCGATGATCAAACTGGGCGCCAAGGCATCGCGCATCGTCGCCGCCATCGGCCCTTGCATCGCGCACCGCTCCTATGAGGTTGGCCCCGAATTTCCGGCCGCCTTCCTGGCCGACGATCCGGACAACCATTTTTTCTTCGCTCCGGCCAATCGCGAAGGGCACTTCTACTTTGACCTGCCAGGCTATATCGCCCGCCGCTTGGCCAAGCTTTCGGTGATCGACGTCGCCGGTACGCCTTGCGACACCTTCCGGGAAGAACGCCGGTTCTTCAGTTATCGGCGATCGATTCTGAAAGGCGAAAAGGACTATGGCCGATCCTTATCGGTCATCGTGCTGGAACGCTGAGGAGGACAATGTCCGTCGGGGCATCGCCCTCCAGCCATCGGTCATTTCCCCCCGGCATCCGCCGGACGATTGCGGTGTGCCTGTTTCTCGTTCTTCCGCAGGCCGGCCTTGTGACGGCCTGCGGCCCTCTTCCCCGACCGTTTGAACATCAGCGGATCAGCGGACTCCTCGGCGACCAACGGGCCTTGGCGCCGCTGGCGATCCAGCCGATCGACGATGCACCCGGGCTTGCCGAAGCTTTGGCAGTGGCGCTCGACCATGAGGACATCGCCGCCAGCGCGGGGCCCGCCGGTCACGGTTTCCAAATCTTGGCCGGAACGATCCGTCGCGAAAACGGCGCGCCGCGAATGGTATGGCTGATCACCGGCGCGGATGGCCATGCCATCGGTGAAACCAGCCAACCGTTGCAAGCGGATTCCCTTACCCCTCAAGGCCGTAACGGCTTCGCCGCCGCCGCCGCCATCGCCATCGCCCATACGCTCCGGGGCGATGATTCCGGCGTGGCCGACCTGGCCGCCGCGCCGCATGTGGCTCTCCGGGGCATTCACGCACCGGCGGATTTCGACGGCGACGGTCTGTCGCGCGCCATGATCCGCGCACTTTCCCAACAGGGGATGACGATTGTCTCGTCACATCCGGCCTTTATCGTCGACGGGACGCTAAAGGTCGGCCCAACGCTGGCCGGACAAAATCTGATTACCGTCGACTGGACGGTGCAAGACGCCGGCGGACGGGATCTGGGGACGGTATCCCAGGGCAGCCCGGTCCCGCATGACCGGTTGTTTGAACCGCCGACCGGGCTCGTTCGCGATATCGCCACGGCCGGCGCCGAAGGCATTCGCGAGGTGATCGTCAAACAATCGGAACGGCGCTAGTCGATCTGATGCCTGCGCCTCCGGCAGGCTCAAACGCCGCTCGGGCTCTCGTGGCACCCTTCATCCAAAATGAAGCGTGGCACGAGATCGGCCAAATGCGATTTACATCCGATGAACCTACTGTTACAGTCCGCCGCGACGTGCAGGTCGGCACGATTCCTCGCAATTGGTCATTTATTTCGGCAAAGCCCGCAGGGTTCCCCTATGAAAATTCTCACCTGCAACAGCAACCGGCCACTCGCCGAAGCTATTTCCAATTATCTCAATTTGGCCCTCACCTCGGCCAGTATCCGACGATTCTCCGACATGGAGGTCTTCGTCGAGATTCATGAGAATGTCCGCGGCGAAGACGTTTTCGTCGTGCAACCCACCTGCTCGCCGACCAACGACAATCTGATGGAATTGCTGGTGACGCTTGACGCCTTGCGGCGCGGCTCGGCGCGGCGCATCACGGCGGTCGTTCCTTACTTCGGCTATGCCCGCCAGGATCGCAAATCCGGCCCCAGAACACCGATTTCAGCCAAATTGGTCGCCAATTTGATCACCACCGCGGGAGCCGACCGCGTGGTGACGCTGGATCTGCATTCCGGCCAGATCCAGGGTTTCTTCGATATTCCGCTCGACAATCTCTACGCCGCGCCGGTGTTCACCAACGACATCACCCACCAATACCAAGGCGACGACGTGATGATCGTTTCGCCCGACGTCGGCGGTGTGGTGCGGGCGCGCATCATCGCCAGGCGCCTTGACGCCGATCTCGCCATCATCGACAAACGCCGCGAACGCGCCGGCGTGTCGGAAGTGATGAATATCATCGGCGACGTCCGGGGCCGTCGGTGCATCCTGGTCGACGACATCGTCGATTCCGCCGGGACCCTCTGTAACGCCGCCGAAGCGCTGATCAAGGCGGGTGCCACGTCGGTTTCAGCCTATGTCACCCATGGCGTGCTGTCGGGCGGCGCCGTCGCCCGCGTCACCAATTCCCCGCTTGAGGCCCTGGTGACCACCGATTCGATCCCGGCCACCGAAGCCGTCCAGCAAGCGCACAACATCCGCCAGATCTCCATCGCCCCTCTGATGGCCGAAAGCATCCAGCGCATCAGCGAAGAGCGCTCGGTATCTAGTCTTTTTGATTAATTGTAATAAATAGCCCTCCGAAGCCGGGCGTGGGCGGGCAAGCCCGCTTTGTTTGAAATAGCCCTCAAACGCCGGGCGGGGCCTCCGGCCCCTTGGCTTCCCCGCTTTTGCCTCCGCTGGCGCTCCGACAACGCTGCGGCGCGCTCAACGCGCTAGTCACGAGGCTACCGCCTCGTTCCGGTCGGGACACTTCAGACGATATTGAAGGTAAGGGACGGAGCGGGCAGAAAGCCCGCGACTGGGCCATTGAGGCCCCGCGCGACCGTTCGCGCGAGAGCCAAGGGGCCGGATGGCCCCGCCCGGCGACTGAGGGCTTCGAACAAACACCTCCGAGCAACGCTTGAAAAGCGTTGCTCGGAGGTGTAAACACACCCCTTTCCCGGCGTCGGCACCCCTGGAGGCGACGCCGCTTTTCTATTGGAGAGTTTCGATGAGCGAAATTACCACTATCAGCGTCGAGGCGCGTGATCGGGCCGGAAAGGGGGCCGCCCGTGAAACCCGTCGTCAGGGCTTTGTCCCCGGCGTTATCTACGGCAACAAGCAGACCCCGATCTCCATCGCCCTCAGCCCCCGCGTTTTGTGGGCCGAGATGAACAAGCCGGGTTTCCTGACCCGCCTGTTCGACATCAATATCGGCGGAAAGGTCGAGCGCGTGCTGTGCCGTGACGTGCAGTGCCACCCCGTCAATGATCAACCGCTGCATGTCGACTTCCTGCGCGTCAGCGCCGAATCCAAGGTCCATGTTCACGTTCCTGTGCATTTCGCCAACCAGGACAAATCGACGGGCTTGAAGCGCGGCGGCGTCCTCAATGTGGTTGCCCACGAACTGGAAGTCATCGCTCCGGCCAACGCCATTCCCAGCGAATTGGTGGTGGATCTGACCGGGCTCGATATCGGCACATCGATTCATCTGTCCGCGATCAAACTGCCCGAGGGCGTCAGTGTGGTCACGCACGAGAAGAACCAGACCATCGCCACCATCGCAGCCCCGACCGTGGCGTCGGCAGCGGATACGGTTGCGGCACCTGCCGCTCCGGCCGCAGCCGCCAGCGAAAAGCCGGCCTCTTAAGCCATGCTTCTTTTGGTGGGGCTGGGCAACCCAGGTGGGACCTATGCCCGGAACCGCCACAATGTTGGCTTTATGGCGGCGGACGAGATCGTCCGCCGCCATTCCTTTGCCGTTTGGCGATCGAAGTTCCACGCCCACGTCGCCGAGGGATCGGTTGATGGTGAAAAGGCGCTGGTCTTGAAGCCCAACACCTATATGAACCTATCCGGCCAAGCGGTCGCCGAGGCGGCGCGTTTCCACAAGATCGAACTGAACCGGGTCATCGTCTTCCATGACGACCTTGATCTGGCGCCCGGCAAGGTCCGCGTCAAAAAAGGGGGCGGCGCTGGTGGTCACAACGGCCTGAAAAGTATCGATGCCCATCTTGGCAATGACTATTGGCGCGTGAGGCTCGGCATCGGCCATCCCGGCCACAAGGATCTCGTCACCCCATGGGTCTTGGGCGATTTCGCCAAAGCCGACGCCCTATGGCTGACACCCTTGCTCGATGCCGTCGCCACGCATTTGCCGCTGCTCTTAGGTGGCAACGACGGCGGGTTCATGACCAAAGTGGCGCAGGCGGCGCCTGTTCCGAAACAACTGAGACCTGAGTTAAGGGGAGGCCCTGATGGGGTTTAATTGTGGAATCGTCGGGCTTCCCAATGTTGGCAAGTCGACACTTTTCAATGCTCTGACATCGACGGCGGCAGCGCAGGCCGCCAATTATCCGTTTTGCACGATCGAACCGAACGTCGGCCGCGTCGCCGTTCCCGACCCACGGCTGGAAACGCTTTCGACAACGGCAAAATCGGCGAAGATCATCCCCACGCAGTTGGAATTCGTCGATATCGCCGGGCTGGTCCGCGGCGCCAGCCGCGGCGAAGGTCTGGGCAATCAATTCCTGGCCAACATCCGCGAAGTCGACGCCATCGTTCATGTGTTGCGCTGCTTCGAGGATTCCGACATCACTCATGTCGAGGGCTCGGTCGATCCGGTGCGCGATGCCGAAACCATCGAAACCGAGTTGATGCTCGCCGACCTCGATAGCCTGGAACGCCGCGTTGTCAGCGTCGGCAAGAAAGCCAAGGGTGGCGACAAGGACTCCAAGGCGCAAATCGACGTCATGGAACCGGTGCTGGCCGCGCTCCGTGAGGGGCGACCGGCACGCGCGGTCCCGCTTGATGCCGACGGCCGCGCCATTTTGCGCACGCTGGGCCTTCTCACGTCAAAACCCGTGCTTTATGCCTGCAATGTGGAAGAGGCGTCCGCCGCCAGCGGGAATGCTTTCTCCGAACGAGTCGCGGCGAAAGCCAAAGCGGAAGGCGCCGCCCATGTGGTGGTGTCGGCGGCGATCGAAGCCGAGGTGGCCCTTTTGCAAGACGAGGCCGAGAAGACCGAGTTCCTGGGCGCCCTGGGCTTGGCCGAGACCGGCCTGACGCGGGTCATCCGTGCCGGCTACGAGCTTTTGCATCTCATCACCTTCTTCACCGTCGGCCCCAAGGAAACCCACGCCTGGACCTTGATCAACGGCCTCAAGGCGCCGCAGGCGGCCGGCGTGATCCATACCGACTTCGAAAAAGGCTTCATCCGCGCCGAAACCATTTCCTATGCCGATTTCATCGCCTGCGGCGGAGAAACGGGGGCCAAGGAAGCCGGCAAGATGCGCCTGGAAGGCAAAGAGTATCTGGTGCAGGACGGCGACATCTTCCACTTCCTGTTCAACGTCTGACGGGAGGTCCGCTTGCATACGCCGACCTTTTCCGTAGCGCCCTCCTTCCTCGGCACGACAACGGCGCCCGAACAGGCCCAGCTCTGCATTGCCGGGGTTCCGTTCGACATCGGCGTGACCAATCGTCCCGGCGCTCGCTTCGCCCCGCTGTCCATCCGGCACGCCAGCCGCATGCTGACCGACGGCGAGAACCCCAACGGCTGGGTCGATCCGATGGGATTGCCTTTTGCCGACATCGGCGATTTCGCCATCGCCCTGGGCGATATTCCAGAAAGCCTCCGTCTCATCGAAGCACAGGCCGCGGCATATCGCCATCTTCTGACGCTGGGCGGCGATCACACCATCACGCTGCCCCTGCTGCGCGCCTTATCGAAAAAAACCGGTCCGCTCGGCCTGATCCATTTCGACGCCCATCTCGATACCTGGCCGGACAATTTCGGCCAAGTCTACGGCCATGGCTCGGTCTTCTTCCACGCCATCAATGAAGGCTTGGTCGACGCCTCCCGCATGGTCCAGATCGGCATCCGATCACCGGCCCCGCGCAGCGTGTGGGACTGGACGGAAGGCAAGGGCGTCACCATTCTGTCAGCCGACGCGGTTCATGAAAGCACGCCGCAAGCCGTCGCCGAAACCATTCGCCGCGTGGTCGGCAACGGCCCGGTCTATCTCTCTTTCGACATCGACGCTCTCGATCCAGCCCAAGCGCCGGGAACGGGAACGCCGGAAATCGCCGGCCTGTTCACCTGGCAGGCGATGGGCATCCTCAAAAGACTGGGCGGACTGGATTTCGTCGGCATGGATGTGGTGGAAGTCAGCCCATCCTACGATGTGGCGGAAATCACGTCCCTGGCGGCGGCCACTCTGGCTTGGCAATATCTCAGCCTCTTGATGGCGAAGAACAAATAACGGGGATCATAACCCCGGTCATGACACCGGACGCGACCTGAGAGTCGGATTGCCACGAATGGAAAGCCGATCTCATGGAACTCGATTTCCTGAGCAGATTCGCCACCGCCGTTCGCTACCCAAGCCCGACCGGAAAAATAGCGCGAGCGCCGGACAAGGCCGTTCTCGAACGCTATAGGTCACTGATCGACACAGTGACGGATGATGCCAAGGCATGGTGCCAACAGCGCTAGATGAGCGGTCATCTTCGCATCTTGCGCGCCTTTGCGGTTCATTCTCCGCTGAGATGATCCTTTATCGGCCTATTGTGACAACTGCTACCTTGGTCGAAAATATTCTTGCACCACGAACAGAATAGCGTATATATCCGCTGAAGACGCACTCGCACGTGCCTATGGCCTCGTTCAAAGGACTGACGTCCTGGGGTTATGCTACGACGGTCAGGCGTCCTTTTTGGTCTCCGGTCGACAGTGGATCGGTCCCCGAAAGGGAGGTGGACATGGTTGTGGAACGCGCGAGGATTTCCCCGCACTTCCGAAGTTGACTGAATCGAGCGCGATGGCATCGCGTGCCGCTTGAGGCTCGCTGATGGCCGTTGAGTTTGATGCTTTGTCGCGGTTCCTCCCCGGGAACCGTGGTGTTCCGACTTTTACCCGGAGGAACCCGGGGTGCTTCGGGAGATGGTAAAATGACGATAGTGCGTTTCCGGTCCGCCAAGGTGCCGATCCGCCGCGCGCCGCGGAGCAGCCGCCCTGCCCTGCCCGGCGTCGCCCAGATCGTCTTGTCGGAACGGCCCGACGAACCCTTGTACTGCCTGCGCCCCCAGGTTTTCGCCGCCTCGGCGGAACGCTTCACCAAGACCTTTCCCGGCGACGTTCTTTATGCCGTGAAATGCAATCCCGAACCGGCTGTCCTGCGCTCGCTGTGGAAAGGCGGACTGCGGCATTTTGACGCGGCGTCCCTCAATGAAGTGCGTTTGGTGCGAGGCCTGTTTCCCGACGCCCAGATCCACTTCATGCATCCGGTCAAAACCCGCTCGGCCATTCGCGTCGCTTATTACCAGCATCGCGTCCATGACTTCGTCCTCGATACAACCGACGAATTGGCCAAGATTCTCGAAGAGACCGACTATGCCGACGATCTTGGCCTGGTGGTTCGCATTGCGCTGCCGAAAGGCACGGCGATCTATGACCTGTCAGGAAAGTTTGGCGCATCGCCGTCCGACGCTGCGGCTTTGCTGCGCGCTTGCCGTCCCGTCGCCGCCCGCGTCGGCTTGAGTTTTCACGTCGGCTCCCAATGCCTGGACCCTGCGGCTTATGAGAGGGCGATCGCACTTGCCGGACAAATCATCGAGAAGGCGGGCATCGACATCGACATGCTGGATGTCGGCGGCGGTTTCCCGGTCAGCTATCCAGACGAAGTGCCGCCACCCCTGGATGATTTCATCGACGCCATCGCCCGCGGCGTGGCAAATCTGGACCTTCCGCCATCCTGCCGTCTGTGGAGCGAACCGGGCCGCGCCCTGGTCGCCCCAGGCCAATCCGTGGTCGTTCGCGTGGTCGCGCGAAAAAATGGCGCACTCTATGTGAACGACGGGGTCTATGGTGCTCTGTCCGATGCTGGCGTGGCTGTCGGCTTTCGCTTTCCCGTCCGGCTCATTCGCGCCGACGGCAGTGATCATGCGCGTGAATTGCGCGCTTTTGAGTTTTTCGGCCCGACCTGCGATTCGGCGGACCGAATGAAAGGACCGTTCCTGTTGCCGGCCGACACGCAGGAAGGGGATTGGATCGAAATCGGCCAACTCGGCGCTTACGGCACAGCGCTCAGAACCGGCTTCAACGGCTTCGACCAGGCGACGCTGATCGAAGTGGAAGACCGGCCGTTGCTTGAGACTCCCGGCTATCTACCGGCCGCCATGCAGGCAGCCTGAAAGGCCTATGAGGGAAGAATTGAAGAATATAGGGGGTAGTATCACGATGAAATTCGCCAGCTTCCATGGCCGCTTGGTCATTGTCGGATTTGGCAGTATCGGCCCGGGCGTTCTGCCGCTGATCCTGAGGCATATCGATCTCGATCCGGATAAGATCACCATCATCACGGCTGAGGATCGCGGTCATAACGTCGCGGATGAATATGGCATCCGCTTCGTCAAAGAGCCGCTGACCCGCGAAAACTATCGACGCGTCCTCGAACCCAGGCTGGGCCCCGGCGATTTTCTGCTCAATGTGTCCGTCGACGTCTCCTCGCTCGCATTGATCGAATTTTGCCGCGATCGCGACATTCTTTATCTCGACACCTGCATCGAGCCTTGGATCGGCGGCTATACCGACGTCTCGCTCTCGCCCTCCCTGCGATCGAATTATGCCTATCGCGAGGAAGCCTTGAAGCTGCGCCGACGGGAAGGCTCGGCAACCGCGGTCATCACACATGGCGCCAACCCCGGCTTAGTGTCGCATTTTCTCAAACAGGCCCTGCTCAATCTGGCGAAGGACAGTGGTCTTTCGGTCCCTAAACCGACCAGCCGCACCGAATGGGCCGCCTTGATGCAGCGATTGTCGGTGAAGATCGTCCATGTGGCCGAACGTGACACGCAGGTTCCCGAAACCCCGAAAAGGGTCGGCGAATTCGTCAACACTTGGTCGATCGAAGGCTTCGTCGGCGAAGGATGCCAGCCCGCTGAATTGGGATGGGGCAGCCACGAAAAGACCCTTCCCGCCGGCGGCCGCCACCATGAGTTCGGCTGCGGCGCCGCCATCTATCTCAATCGGCCGGGCGCCAGCACGCGGGTCCGCACATGGACGCCGAACGAAGGTCCCTTCCATGGCTTCCTGATCACCCATGGCGAGGCGATTTCCATCGCCGACTATTTCACCGTCGCCGATCAGGGCAACGTCCGCTTCCGCCCGACCGTGCATTATGCCTACCATCCCTGTGACGATGCTGTCCTGTCACTCCACGAACTGGCCGGCAAGAATTGGCATATGCAGCCGAACAAGCGCCTGTTGATGGACGAGATTGTCCGTGGCGTCGACGAATTGGGCGTGCTGCTGATGGGCCACGACAAATGCTCCTATTGGTTTGGCTCGCAATTGTCGATCCGCGAAGCGCGCGCCCTTTGCCCGCACAACAACGCCACCAGCCTGCAAGTGACCGTCTCGGTTCTCGCCGGCATGATCTGGGCGATGGAAAACCCGCGCGCCGGCATCATCGAACCCGAAGAACTGGACTTCGAGCGAATCCTGGAAATCTGCATGCCCTATTTGGGAACGGTCACCGGCGTCTATTCCAACTGGACGCCGCTGCAAGACCGCGGCCGGCTGTTCCCCGAAGACGTCGACACCAGCGACCCCTGGCAGTTCAAGAACTTTCAAATCACCTGAGGTTGGAGAAGGAGCCTCCCCCCTTCGTCATGGCGAGCGCAAGCGGTCGATTTGATTCACTCCCCGTTTTCGTCACCCCCGGACTTGATCCGGGGGTCCACGTGGATGGCCGGGTCAAGCCCGGCCATGCCGTGACGCCGGAAGCAGGCCCTGAAGCCCCCTCAAGCTCAGACTTCGACGAACTCCAGCCCAAGCCCCAGGGCTTCCGCGGCGGGAATGCCCAAATGGCCGCCCCGGCGCTGGGCCGACACGCCATTTTCCGCCAAAACCTTTGCCGTCTTGACGATGTCGGAAACGCCGATGGTCAACACGACCAATGCCGGCGGTGTCGGCACCCGAACGTCCAGACTGGGGTGTAAATCGTCAAATCCACCGGCGGATACCAGGAAAATCAGGCCGTGCCCGGTGTGGACCGTGACCGTCTCGTCGGTCGGCGTGCTGGCGGCGGGGCCGAAGAGACGGTTGTAACCGGCGATCTCCGCCTCCGGATTGTCCAAGAGCACGGTAAGCGAGACGATCCCTCTGGCCGTGTTGGGGTGATCTTGCCACTCCGGGCGACGAACGATGTCGGACGTGGCGCGTTCACACAGAAAGGCCGGCAACCCCGGCGGCTGCTCATCCGGCAGGCCGACGATGGAACAGGAACAAATCTCTTCGACGCCATCCGCGCCGCGAAGAAAGCAGGACGGCGTGCTGGGACCGGAAAGATCGAGCCCACTGCGCCGCAGCGAATCGACGGAGGCCCCGATGTCGCGGCTTCCCAGACCGATGCCCGTCATCTTCGCCGACACGCCAGCCAAACTGCGGCGAATGGCGCCGGCGCCCGGACCGTCGCCGTCGGCACCGATCAACTCCACATGGTCATCGCCAAAAGACAGACAGCGGACGAGCGACCCCCGCGACGGGTTCTGCAGCGGCGGACTGAGGAAAAACCCCAGGCGACGAAAAGCCTCGGAAGCCGACAGGGGATCGGCCACGGCAATCTGGACGTGATCAATACCGGTGATCTGGTGCGCCATCGGTCATTCTCGACACTTGAGAGAGAAATCGGATCGGGAAAAGATTACGCCCGATCGCCGTGATTTTCCTGGGCATTCTCGCCATAAGACGCAAAGCGTTCGACGACGGACGCCATTTCTTCGTCGCTGAGAAGAAAGGGCTCGCCCAGTTGCAAAGCGCGCCAATAACCCTCGGCCAGTTCCTCCACCTCGACGGCCAACGACATCGCCCCGTCCAGCGAAGTGCCGGTGGCGATCATGCCGTGATTGGCCAGAAGGCAGGCCTTTCGTCCTACGAGAGCGGCCATGGCGTAATCGGACAAGGCTTGCGTCCCGAACGACGCATAGGGCGCGCACCGGATGTCCCTGCCGCCGGCCTTGGCCACCATGTAATGGTAGGGCGGTATCTCCTTGTGCAACACCGCCAAGGCGACGCAAAACGATGGGTGGCAATGCACCACCGCATTGACGTCAGGCCGCCCGGCATAGATATCCCGGTGAAATCGCCACTCCGACGACGGTTTGCGCGAGCCTTGTGATGATCCGTCCATTTCGACGACGACGATATCTTCCGGATGCACCCGGGACGGCGGCATCCCCGACGGCGTGATCAGGAATCCTTCGTTCCAGCGGATGCTGATATTTCCCGCCGTTCCTTTGTTCAAGCCAAGCTTCTCGAGCCTGACCGCGGCATCGATGATGGACAGACGATGGCTGGTGGAACGGATCATATGCTCAGACATGGCTTCGCTTTTCAGGATAGAGAGACAGCAACCCGTCGCGCGACGCCGCGCAGACGCCGCGTTCGGTCACCAGACCGGTGACGAGCCGAGACGGCGTGACGTCGAAGCCGTAGTTGACGGCGGGGCTACCGTCCGGCGTCAATTGCACGGAAACCCGCTCGCCCGAGGCGCTCCGGCCACTGATATGGGTGACCTCGCCGGGATCGCGTTCTTCGATGGGTATGTCCTTCACGCCGTCGTCAAGGGTCCAATCGATGGTCGGCCCCGGAAGTCCGACATAGAACGGCACCGCATTGTCCTTCGCCGCCAGAGCCTTGAGATAGGTGCCGATTTTGTTGCAGACGTCACCCGTCGCCGTGGTGCGATCGGTGCCGACGATGCAAACATCGACCAGACCATGCTGCATCAGATGGCCGCCGGTATTATCGGCAACCACCGTATGAGGCACGCCCTGCCAATTCAGTTCGCAGGCGGTCAAGCTGGCGCCCTGGTTGCGCGGCCGGGTCTCATCAACCCAGACATGCAGCGGAATGCCGTCTTCATGCGCCTTGTAAATCGGTGCGAGCGCCGTGCCCCAATCCACCGTCGCCAGCCAGCCGGCGTTACAATGGGTCAGCACATTGAGCCGCTCGGCTCCGGCCTCTTTCCGTTTTTCCCACAAATCGCGCAGGATCGCAGCGCCATGCCGCCCGATGGCGGCGTTCATCATGACATCGTCATCGGCAATGCGCGCGGCGCGGCCGTAAGCGGCGGCCAGACGGTCCGCCGGCGCCAAAGGCGTCAGGACCGTCCGCATATCGTCGAGCGCCCAGCGGAGATTCACCGCCGTCGGCCGCGTGGCGAACAGGCGCCGATAGGCGTCGTCGAGCCTGGCATCCGACGCGTCTTCGCGAAGCGCCAAAGCCATGCCATAGGCCGCCGTCGCGCCGATCAAGGGCGCGCCACGGACCCACATCTCGCGGATCGCCCGCTCGGCCTGCTCAAGCCCATCCAGGCGCAGCACCACGAAATCGTGGGGCAGACGCGTCTGGTCGATGATTTCGACACCGGCCCCGTCGGCGGCCAACCAAATGGTGCGGGTCGGTTTTCCATGGATCTTCATCGGATCATCCGTTCAGCACGCGACCGGCCACGGCGTCGAGTTGCCGGACCATCTCGGCGTCACGGGCATCGGCATGCGTGATGATGGCGTTGTCGAGCGCCCGATGGCACCCTTGCGGACAAAGATCCGGACCATGGCGCAATTTGGGCGCAACGGCGCGCACCAAGGCGCGGGCTTTGTCGGCATTTTCCAACAGCACCTTGACCACGGTCTCGACCGAGACATGGTCGTGATCGGGATGCCAACAATCAAAGTCGGTGACCATGGCAACGGTGGCGTAACACATCTCGGCTTCACGCGCCAACTTGGCCTCGGGCATATTGGTCATGCCGACGACATCGCACCCCCACGACCGATAGAGTTCCGATTCGGCTTTCGTGGAAAACTGCGGACCCTCCATCGCCAAATAAGTCCCGCCCCGCGTCACGGCGATGCCGGTCTCGGCGGCGGCGGCGGCAACGGCGTCGCCCAAACGGCCGCAGACCGGGTGGCCGAGCCCGACATGGGCCACCAAACCGGGACCGAAGAAACTTTTTTTCCGCGCAAAGGTCCGATCGATGAATTGATCGACGATGACAAACGTTCCGGGCGCCAGGTCCGCCTTCAACGAGCCGACGGCGGACACCGATATGATTTCGGTGACGCCGGCCCTCTTCATGGCGTCGATATTGGCCCGGAAGTTCAAATCAGAGGGGGGAATCTTGTGACCTCGGCCATGCCGGGGCAAGAACACCAGCTTTTGTCCGTCCAAATCGCCGAACAGCAATTGATCCGACGGCTCGCCAAAGGGACTATCGACCCTCTGCCAGCGCACATTGGCCAGACCGTCGATCTGATAGACGCCGCTGCCGCCGATGATCCCCAAGACACTCATGACTTTCCCTTTCGATCGGACCAAGGGACTTGGTTAACCGAAGCGGGCATGGCTGTCCACTAGGAAGCATCAGGCGTTTTCTCAAGCGGCGGTGGCCGCCAACGAATTTTCCGGTGCGCGACGCATTCTCGCCGCCTCTTCCGCTTCGAAGGAAACGATGCCGTCCAATGCTTGCCGCACCGCCGGTTCGCAATCCGGGGACAGCGGCGTCAGCGGCAGCCGCAATTCATCCTGGATCAACCCCAACCGAGCAAGCGCCCACTTCACCGGAATAGGATTGCTCTCCATGAACAAGGCCGTCGATAGCGCATCCAGGAGATCGCGCAACCGCTGGAACCGATCGACATCCCGATCAGCCCAGGCCCTGTGCAAGGCCGCGCACAAGGCGGGAGCGACGTTGGCCGAGACCGAGACGCAGCCATCGCTTCCCGACGCCAGAGCGGCGGCGGCGGTGGCGTCATCGCCGGACAACAGCAGGAAGTCGGTCCCGAGCGTCCGGCGGAGAGCGACGAACCGCTCGAGATCGCCAGAGGCATCCTTGATACCAACGATGTTCGGGAGTTCGGCCAAACGCGCAATCGTCCCCAGAGCCAATCGGGCGCCGGTTCGCGAGGGCACGTCATAGAGCAGGAGCGGCAAGCTGGTCTTGCTCTGCACGGCCCGAAAATGTTGGAACAGGCCTTCTTGAGTCGGACGATTATAGTAAGGAACGACACAGAGGATGGCGTCGGCCCCCAACCATTCGGCCTGATAGGCCAAGTCGGTCGCCGTATCGGTCGAGTTCGACCCCGCTCCGGCAATCACCGGAATGCGCCCGCCGACGGTCTCGACCGCCAGACGAATGAGCAGCGTTTGTTCCCTGTGGTCCAGGGTGGAGGCCTCGCCGGTCGTCCCGCAAACGACGAGGCCGGCGGCGCCACGGTCAATCTGGCGCTCGCAGAGAAAGGCGAAGGCCCGTTCGTCGACATGCCCGTTCTTGAAAGGCGTGACCAGGGAGGTTATCGAACCGCGAAACCCTTCAACCCGCATTTCCCACACTCCGTCCCTTCGGGGCCACGTTTCGACGGACGATCGCCGCCACCTTTTTTTTCAAGCGACCCAGCGCAACCATTGCGGACGGGCGGCCGTCACGATCATGCGGTCGCCCGCCTGGAAATAAGCGCAATGGACCAGTCCCATGGCCGCAAGCTGGCGAAGCCATTCCGCCGTCCCGTCCACGCTGTCGGCGGCGAGCAATTCGATGGCGACCAGCCTGGGAGTCCCAATGGCCCGCAGCATCGCCGTCGTCCCGGCCCCGATATCCGCGACGTCGGTGAACCACACCACATCCGCATCTTCCATCCGCAAAAACGAGACGTCGGGATGAACACCCATGGCCGAACCGCACCCCCGATGCGCCAGTCCGACAAGATGGTCCGAGAGAGCTCGCCCAACGACCATCACAGTCTCTCCGGGACGAAGATCGGAGGCTTCGATCAGAGCGTCTGTGGGCGTCTTCGAGACCGTTGCGCAGGGATTTTGGGACTTGGAAAAATGCTCGATCGATTTTGCGAAGAACGGCTGCATCGACGTGGTCGACATAGCGCTGCATCCCTATCAATTGAAGACAGCCGCGATCGTAGGGGAAAAGGCGATAAGCGATCCATGCGGTTTTAAGTCGCCAGGCTTTATCCCATTTTTCGAAAAACTTACGCGTTCCTTATTTTATTGCCGACGCACAACTCCATGTCACGGTCATTCCTGGATACGCCCCGCTGAAATTAATATAAATGAAATCGCGTGTATTTTCCGGCACCGTATAAGTAAAATTGTCAGATGTATCTTTCACGATCACGTGAAATGGACCATCCGGTGACGTATATTGCAGCAGGTTGACTGTTACTTTTTTCAGATCCGGGCGGTCATATATTGCTACCGTGAGCGTATCACCCTTGTTAAAGCCGGCACCGACGCGGGATCCACCTGGCCCCTTGGTCTGATCGTTCACCATTCCATGGAATACGTTGCAGCCTGCCGATGCTTTTGCCGAACATGGCGCAACCAACAGCATAACCACCAAACAAATTGAGACAGGAGTTGAGGTCATATTTCGCCGACAGAAACCGAACAATGGGAACAGTCATATTCCGCTTAATGCCGTTAATCATGATACCAGAATTGGACCCCAGGTTTGTTGAAGTAGCCTCTGGGATGCGTCTTGTCGCCGCCCGTCATATGGCGGGCATCTATGACATAACGGCCAGCGGCGGAAATGGCGTCGCCACGGGGATCGTTGATGGAACCGGGGCGCACCATGGCGACGTGGCCGTGGCCGGGCAGTCCTGTATCGGGGCTGATGCTGGTGTTTTCCCAGATGACGATGGCAGGGTGGCCGGCGTCGGCCATTTCTTGGATCAAGCGCGCGTCAGCACGATGCCAGCCCTGCTGGCGGCCGGTGGTGTGCAGCCAAATGACCATGTCGTTGGCGGGTCTGATGGGAATCTCCGCGTTCATGGCGCGCGTGACATCCGAGACATAGATGTTGCAGAACGTGTCGGCGCCAGCCTCGTAGCGCGCCGCGTGCACAACATCGAACTGCTTGATAACGTTGAAGTAGTTGTAGGCACTGCGGTCGGATTCGTCGCTCGGCAACGGGGCGTCGATAGGGGAGTAGCGATCGGCGTCCCGGGTGCCCTGCAGCTTGCGGGCGAATTCCGCCTTTATTTTCTGCTGATTGAACGCCTTGCTGGCGGCGATGTGCCGCTCAAGGCTTGCCGACAGGTCGGCTTGAGCCTGGGTGCAAGCGATGTCCTGAGCGCTGCCCTCCTCGACGCTGTCGCACTGGGCGTTATGAGCCTGTACTTGTCTCCACAAGGTGCCCCTTGCTGTCTCCAGGGCCTGACGGCGTTCCACCAGCGACGGATCGGCCTGGGCCAAAGGCGCCGGGATTTCCAGCAGCGCAGGAATGTCGGCCGCAAACACTGGAAGTGATTGCAAGAACAGCAGAATGCCCACGAAGCGCCCACAACGGACACGGGAGCTGCCTTTCGCCATCGTTTCCGTCATCGTGGTGCGCCCCCACCGCTTTCCTTGGCTTTGGCGTCTTCGTTCCAGGTGATGCCGCGATCGACCACCAATTTCTTCACTTTCTTTTGTGCTCCATCCTGATCGACCGAGTATCCTTTTATCTGATTCTTCAGACTTTCCATTTCAGCCGCCAGGACTTTGCTGTCTCCGTCCCCGGCCTTGATTTTCCGTTCGACGGTTGCAAGTTGGCTGTTGGCGTCGTCCTTGAGGCCGTCGAGATGACGAACCCAGTCGAGAAGCGACCGCACCTGCGGATCACCAAGGACCCGCTCGCGGGACGCTTCGGGCACATGGGACAGCATCAAGCCGGCGGTATGGGACAGACTGTGGATTTCCGGAACTTTGACATCAACGGCGCCATCCGCTTCCGCCACTGTGTCGAACCCTTTGCCCGCCTGATGGGCCGCCGCCTGTTTGTCTTGTACGCCACCGCTCGCGGCGGCCGTCATGGCGTCCCGACCGCGCGCCTGGATGGCGCCGAGTTCACTCTTGGCCGAGTGGTCGACCGCTCCTGCCGGATTGCTGCCTTGTGAAAGCCCGGCGTCGCCGGGCGCCACGGACGCCGTTGTCCCATTGAAACGAACGGACTCCGGGCTGCTGGAAAACATGCCGCTCATCGACGACCACAGTTTTTTGCCCTGATAGGCCAGATCGCGCCCGCCGGCGGCTTCGATATGGGCGATCTGGTTGCGGAAGACTTCGGCTTCAGGCAGCAGCCCGGCAGCGTCCCGGGCTTTGGCCATGGCCAACTCGTAATCGCCACGGGATTCCGCGATGGTCGATTCGACATAGGCCAGATTGGCGCGGTACACCTTGGAGTCCGGATTCAAGACCGCCGCCGTGCGGAATTTTTCCAGGGCGGCCGCATAATCCTTGGCGCGGAAACTCTGGGCACCGCTGTCGTTCAATCCGTGGGCGCTCTCCTGCATCCTTCTGTCCATCCGTCCGTCCAGGCTGACCGCTTCCTTCGCTTTGGCCGCGGCGCGGGTCCAATCGCCGCCGGCCAAAGCCATGTCGACCTCGTCGGCCGCCACCTTCGCCTTCATGAACCCGTTCTGCGGGTCAAGCGCCAGAGCCGCACGGTCCTTCTCCAGCGCGCCGACATAATTCCGGCTTTCTCTCAGTTGGTCGGCCTGCGTCAACAATTGTCGCGCTTGCCCGTGCATCTGCTGGGTGGTGGCGGCGCGCTCGACACGGGTCCGCCAGTCAAGAAGGGACGGGCTGGAGTCGATGGCCGTGGCCTGCCCGGCCTTGGCGACGGCGCGCCGGTAATCGCCGGCCGCCCAGGCGAGACGCGCCTCAAGATAAGGAATTTTTGCCCGCACATAGGCGTTTCCCGGTTCCGCATAGGTCAATGCCGACTTCCATCGAACCAGAGCCGCCTGCAGGTCGCCGCGTTCCTCCAGGGCCTCGGCATCCTGGGCCAGACGCGATATCTGCTCGCTCCGCGCCAACTGCGCCGTCCATTCGCCGCGAAGCCGCGCAACCGTTTCCTCGGCGAATTGAAGGTCGCGCTTGATGCCTTCGTCATCCGGAGTCAGGGTCAGCGCTTCCCGCAATTCCCGAGCGGCCTTGTCCAGCCAGCCGAGGTTATGGTGCCCCGAGCTGAGCCCGGCGTTGTAATCATTGATTGCCGCCTTGGCGGACGCATGCAGGGCACTGGCGACATTGCGGCGATAGTTCGGTTCGTTGGGATCGAGGGACAGGGCCGCCCTGAATTGCCGAAGGGCATCCTTGTAGTCTCCTTGCTCAAACAGGGCCCGTCCGTTTTCGTTGAGATCATAAGCCCGCCGCGCGGGCGAAACGTTGACCGAGGGAACATTGGTGGTTCCACCACCCCCACTCCCACCACCCCCACCGCTACCGCCAGTCCCCAGGCACCAAGTCCGGCAATCGGTGCCTTGCGGCATGACGGTGTATTGGCCGTTGCAATAGCACTGCACAACGTCGATTTCACGTTGGGTCCCTGTCGAACCAAAACCGGTCCCGGAATGAAAGCCGGTCCCTGAACTTGGGCCGAAACCGGTGCTGGGGCCGAAGCCGGTGCTGGGACCAAAGCCGGTATTGGGACCGAAGCCCGTGGTCGAGGACTCGGTCCAACCGCTGGTGGGCCACAAGGCCATGCAAAAGAAAATGGCCGCCAACCAAGTGATGCTGAGAACAGGTCTCATGCCCATCTCCCCGAAGAAGAGCAATCCGGTCGGTAGAAAACATGATACCATTTTTCTACCGCGAGCTCGATTGCTTTCGCCCCGCAGGCCTCGGTGATGGCGCACCAAGACAAAGGCCGCCCTGTCGCCAGGGCGGCCCCGTTTTCCGTTATCTCGTCGGAGAGATCAGTGCTGGTCGGCCCAGATCCTTCGCTTCAGGGCGTAGAACAACACGGTCATAACGAAGACGAAAAGCAGCGTCTTGATGCCCAAGCTATGGCGCTGATCCAACTCGGGTTCGGCCCCCCAATTGAGGAAGGCCACGGCGTCCTTGGCGATCTGTTCCTTGGTCGCTTTGGTGCCATCGGCGTAGGTCACCTGCTCGTCGCTGATCGGCGGCGGCATGGCGATCTGATGGCCTGGGAACGCCGTGTTGTAATACATCCCATCGGGAATGGTGACGCCTTCCGGCGGCGTATCCTTGAATCCGGTCAGAACGCCGTAGATATAGTCGGGGCCGCCGGCGCGCGCCTTGGTGATCAGGGACAGATCGGGCGGCAGGGCGCCGTTGTTGCCGACACGCGCCGCCTGGTCGTTGGGGAACGGCGACACAAAGCGGTCGGACGGACGCGCCGGCCGGGAATACATGTCGCCTTGGTCGTTGGGGCCGTCCTGAACCTGTTTCTCGGCGGCGATCGCCTTGGTCTCGTCTTCCGAGAAGCCGAGAGCGGCGAGGTTCCGATAAGCCAACAGTTTCATCGCATGGCAGTTCGAGCAGATTTCCCGATAGACCTGGAACCCGCGCCGCAACTGCGCTTTGTCATATTGGCCAAACGGACCATGCCAGGACCAGCTTTGGTGCTCCAGCGCCGGCCCCTCGTCGGCCAGGGCCGGAACCGCGACGGCCAGGACGACCGCCGCGAATGTGGACGTCAGGAACTTACGCATTACGCCTTCTCCATCGGCTGAGCAGCGTGACCGGCAGACGCGCCCTTGAGCACGGGAGCGGCGATGCTTTGCGGCAACGGCTTCGGCTTCTCCAGCTTGCCAAGAACCCACAGCAAGGGAAAGAACAGGAAATAGGCCGCCGTGGCAACCCGGCCGACCAGTACGATTTGGCCTTCCGGAGGTTGGGACCCGCAATAGCCAAGAACCAGGCAGACCACCAGGAAGATCCAGAAAACCTGTTTGAAGATCGGGCGGAATTTCGCGGAACGCACCTTCGAGCTGTCGATCCAAGGCAGGAAGAACAAGATGATGATGGCGCCGAACATGGCCACCACACCGCCCAGTTTATCGGGAATCGCCCTTAAGATCGCGTAGAACGGCAGGAAATACCATTCCGGCTTGATATGGGGCGGCGTCACCATCGGATTGGCCGGAACATAGTTATCGGGATCCCCGAACAGATTCGGGTCGAAAAAGACGACGGACAGATAGATCAGCAGCAGCACGCCAATGCCGAACAGATCCTTGATGGTGTAGTAGGGATGGAAGGGAATGGTGTCCTGCGGCCCCTTCACATCGATCCCCAACGGATTGTTGGACTTGGTCGTATGCAGCGCCACCAGATGGAGAAACACCAGGGCGCAAATGACGATCGGCAGCAGAAAATGCAGGGCGTAGAACCGGTTGAGCGTCGGATTGTCGACCGAGAAGCCGCCCCATAGCAAGGTGACGATATAGTCGCCGACCACCGGAAACGCCGAGAACAGATTGGTGATGACCGTGGCGCCCCAGAAGGACATCTGCCCCCAGGGCAGCACATAGCCCATGAAGGCCGTGCCCATCATCAACAGATAGATGACCAGCCCCAATCCCCACAGCAACTCGCGCGGCGCTTTGTAAGAACCGTAGTAAAGGCCGCGAAAGATGTGAATATAGACACAAATGAAGAAGAAGGACGCGCCATTCATATGCAGATAGCGCAGCAGCCAACCATAGTTGACGTCGCGCATGATGTGCTCGACGACGCCGAAGGCGATGGCCGTGTTGGCCGCATAGTTCATGGCCAGAAAAATACCGGTGAGGAGCATCACGACCAGCATGAAACCGGCCAGAGACCCAAAATTCCACCAATAGTTCAGATTCTTCGGCGTCGGATATTCGACGGCGCTATGCTTCAAGACCGAAAAAATCGGCAGACGATCATCGACCCATTGGATGATTTTATTATCGAATTTTTGACCGCTCATCGCAGCTCTCCTAGCCGATCCGAACCGACGTGTCGGTGAGGAAGGTATAAGTGGGGACCGCCAGATTGAGCGGAGCGGGGCCCTTGCGGATGCGCCCGGACGTATCGTAGGCGGAGCCGTGGCAGGGGCAGAACCAACCCCCGAACTCACCCCTGGGATCGCCAGGTTTCTGCCCCATCGGAATGCAGCCGAGATGGGTGCAGACACCGACCAGAATCAGCCATTCCGCCTTCTTGACCCGCTTGTCGTCGGGCTGCGGATCCCGCAACTCGGCGAGGTCCACCTTGCGCGCAGCCTCGATTTCGGCGGCGGTGCGATGCCGGATGAACACCGGTTTACCTCGCCAGGTCACCGTGATCGCCTGTCCAACGGCGACTGACGTCAAATCAACCTCGGTGGTGGAAAGCGCCAGAGTATCCGCGGCCGGATTCATGCTATGGATCAGCGGCCAAACAGCCAGAGCCGTCCCGGCAACACCAACGGCCGAAGCCGCATAGAGCAAAAAATCCCGGCGTGTTTCGCCGTCGGGGGAAGTCCCCGGGGCGGGAGTCGACGTATCAGCCATGCTATCCCCTCTCAAAGACCCACTGGAAGTGCGACCAATGAGTATTGGCATTCCTCTTTTTTGTCCCTTCCGCGAGAAAGGGACAAGTATGGTCGACAGTGAGCGACGTGACCAGAAGCCTAATTGGCATAGAGATCAATTCTCCCCTATTGATAAGCGCGAGATGATCGCGCGCCAACCCTAATTTGGGCATATTCCAAACAATGCGCATTGCTCTATATCAACCAGATATCCCCCAAAATACTGGGGCTATTCTCCGACTCGCCGCCTGTTTTAACATCGGCGTCGATATCATCGAACCTTGCGGCTTCGTCTGGGATGACCGCCGGCTGCGCCGTGCCGGCATGGACTATATGGAACTGGCTCAAGTCCGCCGCCACACGTCTTGGCCGGATTTTCAGGCGAATCGAGAGCCCGGACGGTTGATTTTACTGACCACGCGGTCCCAGACATCGCATCTCACATTCCGCTTCCGGCCGGATGACACCATATTGCTCGGACGGGAAAGCGCCGGAGTCCCCGAAGCCGTGCATGATGCGGTGCCCGATCGCCTGCGCATTCCGCTGGTCGCCAACGCCCGCTCCCTGAATGTGGCCTTGGCCGGAGCCATCGTGTTGGGAGAGGCGCTCCGGCAGACGGATGGTTTTCCTGGCCTAAAATTGGGATGAGCACGACATGCGAGACGAACAGCAAAATCAAGCCGTCACTTGGTTCGCCGACCTGCGTGACAGACTTTGTCAGACTTTCGAGACACTGGAGGATGCTCTCGGCGAAAGCTCCGAGGCGCCCGGCCGTTTCCGCCGCACGCCCTGGCAGCGCCAAACCGATGATCCGAAAACCGATCCCGGGGGCGGCGTCATGGCCGTCATGCACGGCCGCGTCTTCGAAAAAGTCGGCGTCAATATCTCGGTGGTCGAAGGCGCCTTAAGCCCGGAATTCCGCCAAGCCATTCCCGGTGGCGACGCGGCCAGCGGACAATTTTGGGCAGCCGGCATTTCGGTGGTGGCGCATCCCCGCTCGCCCTTGGTGCCCGCCGCCCATATGAACACCCGGATGATCGTCACCGATCACCGTTGGTTCGGCGGTGGCACCGACCTCACCCCCACCTTTCCTCTTGCCGAAGACAGCGAAGCCTTCCATGCCGCCCTCAAAACCACCTGTAGGGCTCACCCCGTCGCCGACTACGACCATTACAAGGCTTGGTGCGACCGCTATTTCTATCTGCCGCACCGCAAGGAAGCGCGCGGCATCGGCGGGATTTTCTTCGACGACCTGGCCTCCGGCGATTGGGATAGCGACTTTGCCTTCACCCGCGCCGTCGGCCAAACCTTTCTCGATATATATCCCGATCTGGTCTCCAGGCACCTGCACGAGCCCTGGACACCTCAGCAGCGGCAAGCGCAATTGATCAAACGCGGCCGTTACGTCGAATTCAATCTGCTCTACGACCGTGGAACCACTTTCGGCCTGAAAACCGGCGGCAATGTCGAGGCCATCCTCATGAGCCTTCCCCCCGCCGTTATCTGGCCGTAATGATCTGGTAGTGTTAGCATTGCTTGGTATTTGAACTGGAGATCAGGATGCGCAGACTAGCGCTGGCCGCACTCGTTCTTTCAACCGCCGCCGGCATCGCCGCGGCGGCCTTGTGGTTGCGCCCGACCGAACCACCACCGGTCGTTGTGCAACCGGCCGACAGCAAGGACGAGGCGGCGGCGCTCGCCGCCAGCAAAGGATTGACTTGGCGCGATGGGACCAGCCTCAATATTCGCCTGAAATCGGGAGAGATTCTGACGCTCACCGACCGCCTGGATTGCGGCGACCTGCCCTGTCCGAAGGAACTGTCGGCCAGCTATCGCTACCTCGGCTGGAACGGCAAGAATGGCGGCTATGATTTGCGGCTCATCCCGTCGGCCGCGCCGCAGATGCTGCTGCCGTTCAGCGATGACGATGTCACGCTGATTGACACCCGCCATGCGGAACCCGTGTCTGGGCCTGAGTTGGCCTTGCCGCCGCCGCCGCCGGGGACAACGCCCGATGAAAGCCTGTCGGAGTGGCTGACCGACATCACCAATGGCCGCAATCAGGGTGAGGCGCCGCTCATCGCCGCGAGCCGCGGCAAAGCGGTGCGAGACGGCGCAAAACTCAAATTGACGCTTGCCGACGGCCACCATCTGACGTTGACCGACGATTTGGTCTGCGGCCAGGTTGCCTGTCCGCAACAGATCTTCCGCTCCTATGATTACGCGGGGTTGAGCCCGGACGGCCGTTTCCATGTGGTGGAAGAACATTGGAACGAATCGAATGCCGGTATTCTGGTCGATAACCGAAGCGGCGGCGTCAGTTTTCTTCTCAGCGTTCCGAAATTCGCGCCCGATGGAAAACGCGCCGTGGCCAGCGTGACCGACCTCGAATGGTCGGCACCCCGACGGTTGGAAGTCTGGTCGCTGACCGGCGCGGCCCCCGCCATCGAATTCTCGCTTTCCGCCAAGGACGAGGACGACACCATTTATGAGGTGATCGGCTGGTCGGATTCCGAGCATGTGCGCCTGCGTCGCGGCCCCTGGGCGGCCGAGCGACGCAACCCGGCCATGCTGGCCCACGACGGCAGCGGCTGGCATCTCGCCGCGGGAGACACCGCGAACTGAGTAAAATCAGTCGTCCGCGTAAGGATTACGGCGTTTCCTGAGCCCGAACCGGATCGGAACACCAGCCAAGCCAAAGCTATCGCGCAACCCGTTGATCAGGTAACGGCTGTAGGACTCGGGCAAGTCGTCGGCACGCTGGGTAAAAACGGCAAATGTCGGCGGCCGTGTCTTCACCTGCGTCATATAGCGCAATCGGATCCGCTTTCCCCCAAGAGTCGCCGGCGGCGGATGGCGTTCGGTCATCTCGGCCAGCCAGCGGTTCAGTTGCCCCGTCGAGACGCGGCGATTCCAGGTCTCGTAGATGCCGACCACCGCGTCCATCAGCTGATCGATCCCCTTCCCGGCAAGGGCCGAGAGCGTCACCGTGGGCACGCCACGCACCTGCGCTAGTGACGTTTCCAATCGATCCTTCAGCCGCTGCAAGGATTCGCCACGGTTCTCGACAACATCCCATTTATTGACGGCCACCACCAGGGCGCGGCCCTCATCGATCACAAGGCGCGCAATGGTCAAATCCTGTTTGTCGAGGATGGCATTGGCATCCATCACCAGAACGACCACCTGGGCCATTCTGATCGCCTCGATGGTGTTGGATGTCGACAGTCGCTCGACCGAATCCGAGACATTGGCCCGTCGCCGCAAGCCGGCGGTATCGACCAGACGAATGGTTCGTCCTTTGTAGTCCCACTCGCTGGTAATGGCGTCACGGGTCAAACCGGCTTCCGGCCCGGTGAGCATGCGGTCTTCACCCAGCAAGCGGTTGACGATGGTCGACTTTCCAACATTCGGTCGCCCCACCACCGCCATTTGCAACGGCCGCGCCGCCTCGGCCGCTTCGGCGGCGGCACGGATGTCGCCATCCTCGATGTCCTCGTCGCCGATGCCGCCCTTGGCTGTATCCGGCCAAGGCTCGTCCTCTTCGCTTTCGACTTTCTCCAAGCCGTCATGTTTGACGGCGAAAGGAAGCAGGGCCTCGTAAAGATCATCCAGCCCTTCGCCATGTTCGGCGGAAAAGGCCACCGGATCGCCAAGGCCCAACGCATAGGATTCGTAGAGGCCGGGTGCTCCCGCCTTGCCTTCGCATTTGTTGGCCACCAAAATGACCGGCGTCGGACTTTTCCGCAAATGATCGGCGAAAAAGGCGTCAAGGGGGGTCACCCCCGCTCGGGCATCAATGAGGAACAAGACGACATCGGCCTCGGTGATGGCCCGTTCCGTCTGGTCCCGCATCCGTCCTTCGATCGAATTGTCGGTCGCGTCTTCGAGACCCGCCGTGTCGATCAAGGTGAAGGCCATGTCGGAGATACCCCCTTGGCCTTCACGCCGATCGCGTGTGACGCCCGGCCTGTCATGCACGATCGCCAAGCGGCGACCGATCAATCGGTTGAACAAGGTGGATTTACCCACATTGGGCCGTCCAATGATGGCTACCTTAAAACCCATGGGGTCCTGAACCTTCTATTCTCGCGTCAGTTGGGTGCCGGCAGAGGGGGACGGATCCTCCCTGCATGAAACCGAAATGGCACCGGCGTCCTGCCGATGCCCACGGTTTGTTTTCTGGCCGGCTTCGCCTGTAACGCCGGTAAAAATGCCGGCGTTACAGGAAACAAATATTACCGATAGGCGATGAGATCGCCCTCTTTGGTCACAAACAACAATGTTCCATCGGCAACGATCGGCGCAATGGTCACACCGGCCGGCAGTTCCTCTTCCCCGAGAACAGCGCCTGTGTAGGGCGAGAAAGACACGGCCTTGCCGACCGAGGACACGACGATCAGACGATCGGACACCAGCACGGGTCCGGTCCACACCAAACGCCCGGTTTTTTCTTCCATGTCTTCCCAACGATCGAGCGGCTTGACCCACCGCACTTGGCCGGTCTGCGCTTCGAAGCAGGCCAATTCCGGACCATTGGTGACGAGATAGACAAAGTCGCCGGCGACCCACGGCGTCTGGATCGACCCGACTTCCTTGTCCCAAATCCGCCGACCGGTCCGCAAATCAATCGCCGCGAAGATATCGCTGTTGCCTGCGGCGAAAACGCGTCCACGATCGATAACCGGCAGACCACGAATATCGGTCAATGTGGCAACCTGATCGGTTCGCTTGAGGCTCGAGATCACCTCGCTCCATTGCACCGTTCCGTTTTCGATGCGCAAAGCGAACAATTCCCCCGAGCTATAGGGGGTCACAACCGTATTTCCGTCTACCGCCGGACTGGTCCCACCCAGCATCGACGCCATTTCGCTGATGCCGTTGTGGTGCCACAGCTCGTGACCGTCCTCCGCCGACAAGGCCAGGGTCTCATTGTCCACCGTCACCATCAAGATACGTCCGGCCCGCACGGTTGGCGCGCCCCGCACCGGCGAGGGAAGCGTCTTGCGCCACAAGATCTTGCCGTCCGCGGCATTGAGCGTCAGGACTTCGGCGAACTGACTGGTGATGAAAAGCTTACCGTCTTCGAAAGCGAGTCCGCCTCCGTAACTGCCGTCACCGCTATCCTCGGGCGCGACATCGACTTTCCACAGACGCCTGCCGTCCTTGAGGTCGAACGCCGACACAACCGATTCGGCATCCATCGCGAAGACCTTGCCCGCGGCGACAACCGGCTGCGTGAGGAACGCCCGCCGTTTGTCGGCGCCAGCGCCAATACTGACATCCCAGACACGACGCAAATTGGCGCCCGCCGCCAGATGATGCATGGCATGCGGCGGATAACCGCCGGCCTGCGGCCAATCCGCGACTTTTTCGGGCGGCGGTAAAACGATCGGTGTTTTATTGCCGGCATCGGCTTGGAGCGTCTTGGACTGTTCGAGAATGCTGATTCTTTTGCCCGGTAACGGCGGAGCGGGCGTATCTCCCAGCCAGCTGTCACCGGAACAAGCGGCAAGAAACCCGCAGGAAGCGAGGATAACGGCGAAACGACGCATCTTGAGGATCCCCATCAGCCCTTGGCCTTGTCGGCGGCGGGCGGTAAAATAGCAAGCATTTCGGCAGCCCGGGCCCGAATGCCCGACGGTGCCTGAAGATCGTCGGCAAGCTGCTTGTAAAGCTGGGCGGCGCGCTGAGCGTCCCCCCTCTTCTGGGCAAGCAACGCCAATATTTCGGTGGCGGAAAAATGCCACGGATTGGAAAGGGCGCTGAGCGGCGCGATCCTGCTCTCCAGTTTGGCCGGATCGTCGGAATCGAGCGTCAGAAACGCCAATTTCAATAAGGCGAGGTCCCGATAGAGAGCCGGGGCCGAAGAATTGGCGATTTGATCGTAGAGCGCCGCCGCGGCGCCGACATCGCCCTGCCCGATCAGAACATCGGCCCGGCGCATACTGGCCGCCATGGCAAATCCCGGACGTCCGTCAGCCGCCAGCTTGGCCAGCGCCTCCATACTCTCGGCGGTCTTGCCCTGCGCCAACAAATTCTGCGCCGCCTGGAATTGAGCGGCATCCTTCTGGCGCTGGCGTCCTTGCCATTCCTGCCAACCCTGGTAGCCGGCAACAACGAAAACGACGGCGACGACGGCGACAATAATATGGGTGCCGTATCGTTTCCACAGCAGGCGGTACTGGTCGCGGCGAAGATCCTCATCGACCTCCTGGATGAGAAGGTCACTCGCGCTATCCTGATCGCTGGCGCTCACCGTTCAAATTCTCCTTACGACGGGACGGCGGCCAACATAGCGCCGGCTCGCGGTCAAGGCAAATACGGCGTTGAGTCGAGAGCAATCCGCATGACCTGATTGCTCTGGCGTTGACTCTCTCTTAACCGGAAGCGCGTTATAAATCGACGTTTGATGATGACCCTTCGGTGAGTGACCATGGGACGAGTGTTGATCTGTCTTGCGCTGACCGCCGCTCTTTCCGGCTGCGAAACATGGCATGGCGTGCCACAGTTCGCCCAACCGATCACGTCGCCCTCGACAAGCTATTTCCTGCTTGACGGAATCAGCGTCATCAATACGCAAAAGACCGTTGAAGACCATGTGATCTCGATGCTCACCGGCATGGATTGTTCGACCATTCGCGCCACGAAAGGGGATCACTACTGCCTTGAACCCCCGGAAGCCACTCCGGTCTATATTCGCACCACCTATTGCTACAAAAGCATCGCCAAGGTGTCTTGCTATACGCAACCCCTGGCCAGCGACGCCACGCAGTTTTACGGAATCCGGGTCGATCGCATCCCGGTTGCCTCTTACGTTCCGCAGTACTAGCGACGCTCAAACCGCCCGTTCGGCATGACGCCCATGGAATGACTGGACGTCGATCGCCCTATGTTGAAATATACTGTTCACATGGCGGCGTTGGGGGCGCGATGGGACAAATCTTCCGGATGCAAGCGCGAATCCGCCCAGGAGGCGGGACGGTTCGCTTCAACCGAACCGAACTTTGTCAGCTTCTCGCTCTTTACAGCCGCCGCGTTGCCGACGGTGAGTGGCGGGACTACGCCATCGACCAACGAGGTGGTCGTGCCGTCTTCGCTGTGTTCCGCCATACCCTCGATCGACCGCTTTTCACCATTTCCAAGATCGGCGATAGGGAACGCCCCGACGATTGGGAGGTGGCCTGCGGACCTCGCACACTGACCCATGCCGACACATTGGAGGAAGCCCTGCATGTGTTCGACAAAAACCTCCGACTGGTGAGTCCTTAGACCACCCGCTCGAAAACGCCATCGACATTTTCCATCGCGAGAAGCTCGCCCTTCTCGATATCGAAATACCATCCATGCAAGGCAAGCGTTCCGTCCGCGACGCGCCTTTGGACACAGGGAAATGCGGCGAGATTGGCCAGCGAAAGCTTAATGGTTTCCAGTTCGCAGACACGATGCAGCAACTCATGGTCACCGTCGCCGACCTGGGCCAAGGCGATGTCGCGCGCCGGTTCGGCCATGCGCATCCAAGGGCCAATAAACTCGCCCTCGTGAGCGCCGAGAAGAGCCGTTATACCGCCGCAACGCGCATGTCCAAGAATGATGATGTGCTCAACGTTCAGGGAACCGACGGCAAACTCGATCGCTGCGCTGGTCCCATGATAATTTCCGTCCGGCGAAAAAGGTGGCACCAGATTGGCGACATTGCGGAGCGTGAAGATATCGCCCGGAGACGCATTGAAGATAAGGGCGGGATCAACCCGCGAATCGCAGCAGGAGATCACCATCGCTTTGGGCGATTGGCCTTGCGCCAACTGGTCGAACATATCGCGGTGCTGTTGATAATAGGTTTGGTGAAACAGCCGAAAACCTTCGATCAAACGTCGCATTGACACCTCGATAGCGCAGTTTTCCCAGACAGGCGTATAGCGGGAATCGGCGGGAGGAACAATCCCCGTTCGGGATTCGTCAAAAGGACGGTTTCAGGCGGCGGGCCGACGGCAACGTCGAACAATCGAAGACCGCGCCCGAAAGAGAGCGGGGGAATCACCATTCCAGCGTCAATTTTGCAAATTGATCAGCTTGTCGGTGGTTTCCCGGATGTTTCGCACAAAAATGTTCAGAAGAGCACGAATGAAAGGATCGGCCTTGTGCAACTTCTGTTCGAAGGACGCTTCGGTGACGATGATCACCGACGTGGGTTCGACCGCGCGCGCCATCGCCATGCGCGGCTTATTGTCGATCAAAGCCATTTCGCCAAAAATGCCACCGTTTACGATGTGGCCCAACACCTTGACGGACCCATCCGCCGCCGTCTTGCTGATTTCAATCTTGCCTCGTTCCACCAAATAGGCGCAGTGACGGCCAATTTCTCCCTCTTTGAAGATGACCTCGCCAGTCGCATAAACGCGGCGGTCCAGAATCTCATGAGTTCCCACGAGCGATACCCCAGCTAAAGGTCCCAAGAGTGGCCAAGCTAGCATAAAAGAAGCGGGGCATCATCTCCCCTTCGATCCTGACTTGCCAGCGTCCGCCACACTCGTTATCACCTCTTAAGGACATTGGATTGGAACGATTGAGATATGGTGGAAAATAGCAGGGTCTTTTCCGCGAAATCCATCTTGGTCTCGTGCGCGTTCGCAGTCCCCCTGCTGTCGCCGACCGTTGGTCGGACGGCAGACGACGATTTTCCCTTGCTGCTCAATTCGGCCGACACGGCCATCCTGTCCACGCGTACCGTCGCCTCTCAAGCCGCCATCCGCAAAGTCGACAGCTTGGCCGCCCTCGCCCATGTGAAGAGCGGCCTGTTCTTTTCTCCCGAATTCTCGTTGCAATCCGAACTGACGTTCGAGCCTTTGCGAACGGCGTTACGCATGCCGCACGCACAGCACGTCTTTTCGGATGAGGGCCTTTATCTCGAACAACTTTATGGCAAGGCGGAACTCGATGGCGTTCTGGGGTATGGCGGCAAGCTCGATCTTCCCGTCAGTCTGGCCGCCACTGTCGCGCCGGGAATTTTTGGCGGCGATTACGCCACCGACTACCAATTGCGCGAGATGCTGGCGTTTGGCGGCGCCTTGCGCTTTGGCGCGCCAACGGTCGGCTATCACAGCTTCGGTGTCGCCGGTTTTTCACGAGACACAACCTGGCTGAACGCCGCCGCGTTCACCCAACCCAATTACGGCAGCATCGACACCGCGCGAACCGGACGCCTGCATCAAAGTGACGGCGGAACCGCCAACACCGGCACCCCGCAATCGCCCTTGTTGACCCTTGACGGGGACCTTGGCTTACCATCCACAACCTATCATTTGGCCTGGGCGCGCCTTCGCCATGGCTTAGGCTCCACAAAAGACCAGACCGATCTGGTGATCGCGGTCCGCCACAGCAGTGATCTGGGCGAAGGTATCGCCTTGCGGCCACTGGTTGAAGTCGGTCGGATACTTCATAACGACGGATCTCCCCTCAGCAATGGCGCGCTCGTCCCCGCCAGCCAGCGCGCCGACTATGTGACCGCCGGCCTCGAATTGACGTGGTCCGGCTGGTCGCTGTCGGGTGTCAGAGCACAACGCAGGCTGATCGAACCGCAAAACGGGACGGGCCTCGATGGTCGCAGCAGCTTTGAAAGCATGGTGACCACGGCACTCGGCTATGCGTTCGAATGCGGCCTCTCGACGGCGATCGCCTTGAAACACGATCACAGCCTCGTGCCGGGCGGAACGCAGAACGCGGCAAGCGATAGCGTGGGACTACTGGTGAACTATCATCAGGATTTCTAGTCCCTTCAATATTAGGCGCAATCAGACTCAAATGCGGTTATACTAACGTCTCTAAAAAATGTGGATTTAAGGGCACCATGGGACCAAACGGCAAATCAGTGCTCGCCTTGGCTGTCGCGGTACTTTTCGCGCTGGGCGCGATCGTCGGAAGCGCCACCGAGACAGCGGCGAAGACGGCGACACCCAATAAAAAAGTTGCCGTCGTCCACAAGGACGTTGCACGCCCCACGCCGCCGGTCGTCAAGAAGGCGGCGACATCGCCGAGCGTTGGTCCAGGCACACCGACGGCATCGAAAAAAGCCCTCGCCGTCCCCTCAGGCAAACCGGCACGACCGGTCGCCCGCAAACATATCACCTTTGGCGCCACTCTCGCCGTCGGCTCGCCGCACAATCCAGGCGTGATGCGCGTGCATGCCGCTCAAGTTGACCATCACATCGAATTGAAGCCCTGACATCATGGCGGCACTGCCTGTGGCCCGGCGCAGACTTGCTCTGGCGGTGCTCCTCGGTCTCATCGCGATTCCGGTCGTCTGGGCCGGATTCGAATCAGGACTCGCCGCCTATATGGAGGGGGACTACCAGACGGCCTTCCGTGAATTTCTGGAGGCGGCGAAGGCGGGTGACCTCGTGGCCGCCAACAATCTCGGCGTCCTCTACAGCACCGGCCGCGGTACGGCGACCGACCTCGCCCAGGCAGTGATCTGGTGGAACAAGGCCGCCGCGAAAGGCGACGACGAAGCCGCATTCAACCTCGCCCTGGCCTACCAGACCGGACGTGGCGTAACGGTCGATGAAACCACCGCGGCGATCTGGTATCGCAAAGCGGCGGAGTTGGGAAACCCTTCCGCCCAATTCAATTTGGGCGTTTTGTATCATTCCGGTCGCGGCGTCCCTCTCGATATGGCGGAAGCGGCCCTTTGGTATCGCAAAGCCGCCGACCAAGGCGATCTCGCGGCGCAAAAAAGTCTTGCCGACATGTTGAGCAGTGGCGAGGGCGGTCCGCAAGATCTGACGGAAGCCGCTCACTATTTCCGGCTGGCCGCCGAGCAAGGCGATGCCGAAGCGGAACGTGTGCTTGGCGCGATGTATGGAGCGGGGGCCGGTGTTTCGAAGGATCTCGATGCGGCCGCATCCTGGTATGCGCAAGCGGCGGATCAGGGCGACGCGCAAGCGGCCTTCAATTTGGGCTTGATGTCCGCATCGGATGAGTCCGACCTCGAAGACAGGAAGCGCGCTTATCTTTGGTTGAGTCTTGCCGCCAGGGGCCTGGACGACGTTGCGGCGAAAACCGCGGCGGCGAAGGCTCGCGATGACGTCGCCGGCAAGCTCTCCGCCGCCGAACGCGACCAAGCCGAACAGCAACTGGATCAATGGCGCCCACACGGCGGCGCCCCCCTCGCCACGGCGAAGGGCGACGCCGTGGCGAAACAGTCTGGAGAAACGGCGTCCAACGAGGCGTGCCGCGTTTCTCTGCGCGACAGCCTGGGGCAATCCAATCAATGGACAGAGGGAAAGGTCGCTTGCCGTTAAAGGAAAGAGCAAAGAACGTTCTATCGTCCCACGATCGGCGATACGATCTAACGCACCCCTTTGGCAAACGCACCCCTTGGTAAGATAAGCGTCATGGCTCCAAACGAGCGCCCGATGTCTCCGACGCCCCGAAACGGCGGTCCTTTCCGACGAGCGATGCCCTTTATGACGGCCTGTCTGCTGGCCGTTGCCGCGATCGTCGCCGGCTGGGAAGGCGCTTCGCAGTGGAAAATACATAACGACGGTGTGGACGCCTGGGCGCTGGAAGTTCATCACGCGGCTTTTGAAATCGCCGACATGCTCGGTGAAAGCGTCCATGCGATCGAAGAAGAGATGTCGATCCACGATGTTCCCGCCGCCGAAGCCATGCTGCCCCGCCAAAGCCCCCCTGAAGCGACCCTGGCCTCTTTCAACAATGCTCTTGCGGCGCACCAGCAAATTGCTTTTATCGCCCTGTTCAACGCTTCGGGCGACTTGCTGGCGAGCACGGACGCCAACCTGAAACGCCAACGCGTCACCGCGCGCGGACGGGACTTCCTCGCCTACTTCATCAACGGGGGCAAAGGGAGCCATGTCACGGCATCTTATCTGTTGGGACCGGCGATCGAACGCACGCCGATCATGCGAATCTTGATAACCCAAGGGCTAAAAGATCCGAACGGCGCCTTTGGCGGTGTCTTGGTAACGGCGATGACGCCGGATTCGGTCCTGCGGACTCTGATCGACCCCACACTTTACCTCGGCAAGGATGTTCGCCTGTTTCTCGACAATGGACGACTCCTTGCCACACACCGGGACGGGGGCGACGCGATCGGCGAAAACTTCGCGTCGCATCGTTTGTTCCGCGAAACAGCCGGCGGCGCCTTACCGAAATGGGGCGTTTTGCCGGACCCCTTCGAGGACAAACCGGAAATCGCTGCCTTGCACAAAACCGATGGCCTGCCCTTCCTGATCTCGGTCATGACCACCAATGGACCGGACCTTGGCGGCTGGTGGTATCGCGTTGCCTTTTTATTGGGCTATGCGGGCTTAAGCGTAATCGGAGGCGTGTTCTTTCTGATGAAAGGGCTCTGGTTGCACGGGGACTCCGCGGATATCGCGTCCGATGACGCACCGACGGCGGGGGAATGAGACATGCGGGCAAAAACCGGTCATCGGCGTCATCACCGCTGGATTGTTCTGCGATTGTTTTCCGGGACGGTCTTGGGTCTGTTTGTGGCCGTTCTCATCGCCTTCGGACTGGCGTTGTACGTCGGCCAACGGCATCTTCTCTTCGAAAACGACGTCTATGGCGACATCGGCAATCCCAGGCAGATCGGCTTCTCCGGCATGCGGGTCGTGCATGTGCAAACCCAGGACGGATTGACGCTCTCGGCCTGGTACAAGAGTGCTTATCCGAACTGCCCGACCATCGTCTATTTCCACGGCAACGAAGGCAATGTGAAGAGTCGCGCGTTCAAGCTGGAGCCTCTCTTGCACGCCGGCTACGGCGCCTTCCTCGTCGAATATCGCGGTTACGGCGGAAACCCGGGAACGCCCACCGAAGACGGCCTATACGAGGATTCGCGATCCTCGTTGCGTTTCCTCTCCAAAGAGGGCCTCAATTGGTCGGACGCCATCTTCATGGGAGAGTCCTTGGGCACGGGCGTCGCCGTCAAAATGGCCGTAGAATTTCCCCCCGCCCGATTGGTTCTGTTGGCGCCTTATACCTCGATCACCGACGTCGCCAGTGGAATTTACTGGTTCCTGCCTGTCGGCCTCCTCAGTCGCGACCGCTTCCCATCGATCAATCGCATCAACGCTGTCCACGCCCCCTTGCTCATCGTGCATGGAGAAACCGACGAGATTGTTCCGGTTTCCATGGGGCGTGATCTCCTGGCGGCCGCCAACGAACCGAAAACCGGCGTATTTTTCCCTGGCGCCGGACATGATAATCTCTTTTCCTTCGGCGCCAGTGACGCCATTGCCGACTTCATCGATCCGCAGCATCGCTGTCGCGCCCCGGAGAACGCCCCCCCATGACGGATGCGCCGAAACAGCCGTCTCGATTTGTCCGACGGGTATCCGTGTGTTTCGCCGTGATGTTCGTGCTGGTCTGGGTCAATGGCCTTTTCGCCGCCACCCAGTTGGGCCGAATCGACGATGAATCACGAGATGCCTTGGATGGCGGATTCGCCACCACCGCCGTTCTTGGGCAGTTATCGAGCAACCTGGCCGCTTTCCGCGCTCTCGAAGCCAGTCATCTGGTCCATCCGAAAACAAGAGACCGCTTGGCGCTGGACGCGGAACGCCGGCAACTGTCGGAACAGTTGACCAAGAATATCCGTCACTATGAGTCCCTTGACAGTTCCGACGAACAAAAACGTCTCTTTATGAAATTCCTGACCAATTGGTACGCCTACGCACGGCAGTCCCAAACGGTCTTCACCTTCCTGGAAAATCAAGAGGTCGCCAAGGCCACGAAGGCGTTCGACGACAACCGCCCCGCATTCGACGAGGCCAGTGCAACAATTGGCGAGCTGATTCGCCTCTGCATCGAACATGGCCGGGTCATCCACGAGGACTTGCACGCGTCCTTCCTCTCGTCCCTGTGGTTCCTCCTGATCGCCGCCACCGCCTTCAGCTTATTGATCGTCGGCATGGTCATGGCAGTCGCCTGGCATGACGAGCGTTAGCCAGCCGCTTGCCACCCACCGCCCAAAGCGCGGAACAACCCCACCACCGCCTGCGCATGGGCCAATTTGACCTGAACCAGGAGATCCTGCGCCTGGAACAACGTTCGCTGGGTATTGAGCAGCGTCACGATGTCGATGGTGCCGCCCGTCATTTGAGCCTGGGCGATATCGTAAGCGCGCTGCGCCGTCTCTACGGCGATCCGCTGCGCCTCTTCCTGCTGGCTGTTCATCTCAACGGCAACCAGGGCATTTTCCACGTCGCCGAAGGCGGAGATCACGGCTTTTCGATAACTTTGCACCAACTCGTCGTAACGGGCTTCCTGGTATTCGATCCCCCCCTCCAGAGCTCCGCCGGCAAAAATCGGCTGCGTCGCCGAAGCGGCGAGCGAATAAAGAACGCTGGGCGGATCCAGTGCCGTCGCCAAGGCCGAGCTTTGCAAGCCCCCCTGCACGGTGAGCTTGATATCGGGAAACAGCGAGGCTTCCGCCGCCTTGAGATTGGCGTTGGCCGCCACCAATTGCGCTTCGGCATATTGCACGTCGGGACGTCGCGTCAACAGACCGGACGGCAGACCGGCGACGACGACGGGGAGGTTGATTTTCACCAAGCCGTCATCGGCGATGGACAAGTCTTCCGGCAAGCGGCCAACCAGAATGGCCAATGCATTCATATTTTGACGTAATTGCTGAGAGAGCGGCGGCAAGGCGGCCCGTTGCGCGGCAACGACACCTTCCTGCTGCGCAATATCGAGCGCGGAGGCGGTTCCCGCCGAAGCTCTGGCCTGCACCGCATCCAGAATATGCAAGGCACTGTCGAGATTGGCGCGCGCGACCGACAACCGATCGGCAGCGGCCGACACCGTGAAATAAGTGCTGGCGACACTGGCCTCGACCGTCAGCGCCGTCGTCTGCTGGTCATAGTGGCTCGCCAGTGCCGTGGCCGCCGCGGCGTCCGCCGCGTCGGCGTATTTGCCCCAGAAATCCAACTCATAACTTGCCGTTAACATACCATTCAGCGTCTCCGTGCCTCTTGGATGTCCGCCCGACTTCGGCGTCGTCGTATTGTTGCGATTCCGCGTCTCGCCACCCGAGGCCTGAACCGTCGGCAACAGATTGGCGCCGGCGATCTTTGCCTGGGCATCCGCTTGGCGCACGCGCGCCATGGCCGCTCCGATATCGAAATTGGCCTTGCTCGCTTGGCCCATCAACGAATCGAGAGTGGGGCTTCGGAATTCTTGCCACCACGTCAAGGACGGCCATGCGGCGGCGGTCTCCGGCGCGGCATTCCAATGAGCAGGTTCAGCCGTCTCCGGCCGCTTGTAGTCGGGGCCGATGCTGCAGGCTGACAGCAGGGAAACAACGGTCACCATCGGCCAACCGGCGCGAAACATTTTCAAAAACATGGGGCTGAGCTCTAACCGACGTTGAAATCATTGAAAAAACAGTTGCCCGTTCCGATCACGACCGCCCCCCCATATGTATTGCGACAAATGCCTGCCGTCCTTGGGGCGACAGACGTGGAATGACGTCGCGCATGGTATCACCAAAAAGCAGCCGTTCCGTTTGCCTAGTGTCGCGCAATTGCGCCACCGCCTCTTCATAGGCGGCCCGGTCAAACGGCTCGTTCGAAATCACCATGCGCAGATGTTCGAACTGCGCCAAATATCGCTGCCGCGTTTCCTGCAAAGCGGGGTGTTTTTCCACAAAGGCCTGTCGCAAGATCTCGGCATCGATAGCCGGCAACGTGGCGGCGATGTCTTCGGCGATCGTTTCGGGCGACGGATGAAACTTGGAAACAACGGGCGCCCCGAGATGCTGGGTGACCTCCCAACCGATCAGGAAAAGGTTCAAACCGATGGACAAGGCCAGCAGGATCGTCCCGGCCGAGTTCCGCCGACGCGGCGGTGCGCGCATTCTTCTTATCCTCCCAGAGGCAAAGACAGATTACCGAAAAACCATAGATCGAGCGGAGAAACCGCCGCCATAAGACGAACCGCGACATTGGCGGCACAGCCCAGAAAAAACAGACCGAGATAGATCGCCCCCTTTGGCGCCCAGTTCCCCCCCTTGAGCGCCAAATTCCATTGGGGCCAAACGAACCGGGCAACCGGGAAGCGCGAACGAGGTTGAGAGATCAGAGCCGTCTCGCGCGACAGCGTATCGAAGACGCCATCGATCCGCGCAGAAGAGATCAAAGGCGCGGCGCCCAACAACAAGCGATCCATCTCCGCCATCCGGCCAAGCGCCGTCCGCGCCTTGGGGTTCTCGGCCAGCCATTTTTCAGCGTCCGCTTGCCGAGCGACCGGCCAGCGGCCGATTTCCGCGCCATAAATCACCATCAGACGCTGGAACTCCCGTTCGGTCATGACAACACCTCATCGGCGAGAAAACCGACGGCGGCCAGTTCGGCTTTTACGGCCCGCCGCGCCCGCAACAACAATTGTTCGAAAGCCGCAACGGAAATCCCCATCCCTTCCGCGGCGTCCTTGCCGGACAATCCTTCAAAATAAAATAATGTAATGGCGGCTCGCTGGCGGGCCGGAATGTCCTCCAAAGCGCGGGCAACCGCCAACTGATGCTCCTTACGCGCGATCACATCGCTCGCCGGACGGGCGCCATCGTCGACGAGTTCCCCGGCGGCCTCGATCGCCACCCATTGTGGTTTGCGTCGCCGGTCAAGGCTGAGATTGACGACGATCTTGTGCAACCACGTGGAAAAACGAGCCCGCCCAGGGGTCCAGCGATCCGCATATTGCCAAACTCTCATGAACGCCTCCTGGGCGATCTCATCCGCATCGTTCGGATTGCCAACCACGCCTTGAGCGACCGCAAGAGCGCGCCGGAGGTGCCGGCGCGCCAGAACCTCGAAAGCAGCCCCATCGCCATCGGCGACCTGTCGCATCAACATGTCGTCGAGGGTTTCTCGGCCATCCCAGCCTTGGTCACCACTCATCCAGCGGACTCCGCACCCTTCCCGGTCATCCGCTGAGGGTTGGCAAACAGGAATAATACGATCAATCTAGCCATGCCTTACGCGATAGAAAAAAAAGAGATAAAGCAGGGAACCGCGTCAGCTTTGCTCGCAACACACGTACCATAGAACCTATATGCGCCATATGCCCATGGTATGGCATCGGACCAAATTATTTCTCGAAGAAAGATCGTCATGCGCAAGAGATATCTGACATCGATCATGGTCGCGGCGGTTGCCGTCGGTGGTCTCTGGGCTTTGCTCCATACCGGATCAAGCGGACCCCAGGCCGGATCGGCGCCCGCTGCCGGCCCGGTCGTTCCGGTCACCGCGGTGCGATCTTCCCGTCAGAATGTTCCAGTCTATCTGCAGGGGCTCGCCAATGTGCAAGCCTTCAACGCGGTCACCATCAAAGCGCAGGTCGATGGTCAGTTGCGCCAGATCGCCTTCAAGGAAGGCCAAGAGATTCACGCCGGCGACCTTCTGGCGCAAATAGATCCCCGAACCTACCAAGCCACCCTCGATTTGGCGCTGGCCAAAAAGGCCCAGGATCAGGCGCAATTGGCCAATGCCCGCACGGATCTGGCGCGATACACCGGCTTGGTCGAAAAGAACTATGTGGCCCGGCAACAACTCGACACCACCCACGCCTTGGTCAATCAATTGGAAGCCGTCGTCCAGGGCGACGAGGCCTCAATCGAAAACGCCCGCGTTCTGCTGGGTTATACCGCCATCAAATCGCCGATCGACGGCCGCGCCGGCATCCGGTTGGTCGACGCCGGAAATATCGTCCATGCCAGCGATGCCGCCGGCATTGTGGCCATCACGCAGACCCGTCCGATTTCGGTGCTGTTCTCTTTGCCCGAAGACAATGTGACACGCATCCTGCAAGCGATGGCCGCCACCCCTCTCAAGGTGGCCGCGCTCAGCCGCGATGGGAAACAGCTGTTGGACGAGGGCAAACTCGAGGTGATCGACAGCCAGGTCGATCAGACGACCGGCATGGTACGTCTCAAAGCGACATTGCCCAATAAGAAGGGCAGCTTGTGGCCGGGACAATTCGTCAATGCCAGACTGCAGATCGCCACTCTGACGCAGGTTTTGACCATTCCCGTCAACGCGGTGAAGCGCGGTCCACGAGGCGCCTTCGCCTTCGTGGTCAAGCCCGACTCGACGGTCGACATCCGGCAACTCGAGCTCGGCGAAATCAGCGAAGGCATGGTGGTGGTTCAAGGCGGCATCGCCGAAGGCGAAGCCGTGGTGACCGAGGGACAATACCGGCTGGAGCAGGGAACCCGCGTCGATATGAAGATGACGGCGGACACCACCGCGCCATCGAACAAGGTGGAGTAGGCCGATGAGCATTTCGACCCCCTTCATCCATCGGCCGATCGCCACGACGCTTCTGATGGCGGCCGTGCTGCTTGGCGGTCTGGTCGCCTTCCCGCTGTTGCCCGTGGCCAAACTGCCGCAAGTCGAATTTCCCACCATCGTGGTGAACGCCAGCCTGCCCGGCGCCGATCCGCAAACCATGGCCTCGGCGGTGACGACACCGCTGGAGCGACAGTTCTCCCAAATCTCCGGCGTTTCCCAATTGACCTCGATCAGCCTGTTGGGCACCACGTCGATCACGCTTCAGTTCGACCTCGACCGCAGCATCGACGCCGCCGCCCAGGACGTGCAGGCAGCGATCAACGCCGCCAGCGGGCAGTTGCCGAAAACGATGTCGTCGCCACCGACCTATCGCAAGGTCAACCCGGCGGATCAGCCCATTCTCATTCTCTCCGCCAGTTCCGAAACCCTGCCGATGACCGAGGTCGACAACTATGCCGATACCGTGGTCGCCCAGCAGATCAGCCGCATCTCCGGCGTCGGCCAGGTTTCCATCGGCGGCGAGCAGAAACCGTCCATCCGCGTGCAGATCGATCCGGCGAAAACCGCCGCCATGGGCGTCAGCCTCGAAGAACTGCGCGGAATCATCGCCAGCGTGACCGCCGATTCGCCGAAGGGAAGCCTCGACGGCCCCAATCGCAATTTCACCATCTACGCCAATGACCAGATCATCACGGCAGCCCCCTGGAACGACGTTGTGCTGGCCTATAAGAACGGGGCGCCGGTTCGTATCCGCGACATCGGCCGGGCCGTCGACGGCCCCGAGAATGTCATGTCGAAAGCCTGGCAGAATGGTGTTCCTTGTGTTTTCCTGCCGGTCTACAAGGAGGCGGGAGCCAACGTCATCGAGACCGTCGATCGGGTCAAGGCGGCGTTGCCGTTGCTGCAAGCCTCGATGCCGCCCTCCATCAAGCTGCAAGTTCTGATCGACCGCACCAACACCATCCGCGCCTCGGTGGACGATGTCGAATTCACGCTGGTTCTGACCATCGGCCTGGTGGTTCTAGTCATCTTCCTGTTCCTCCGGAATTTATGGGCGACCATCATTCCGGGAATCACCGTGCCGCTGGCCCTGATGGGCACCACCGGCATGATGTATCTGGCAAAATACAGCCTCGACAATCTATCGCTGATGGCGTTGACCATCGCCGTCGGCTTCGTCGTCGACGATGCCATCGTCATGCTGGAAAATATCCACCGGCGGCTGGAGGACGGCTTGCGACCGATGCAGGCGGCCATCGAAGGGGCCAGGGAAGTCGGCTTCACCATCATCTCGATCAGCGTGTCCTTGATCGCCGTCTTTACCCCCATTCTGTTGATGGGCGGCGTCGTCGGACGCCTGATGCGGGAATTCGCCGTCACCGTCTCGATGACCATCGTGGTGTCGCTGTTCGTGTCGCTGACCCTGACGCCAATGATGTGCTCACGCTTGCTCAAAGATGATCATCTGACCAAACACGGCCGTCTTTACATGATTTTCGAGCGCGGATTCGACGCCTTGCTGGAAAGCTATCGGCGCGGTCTCGAATGGGTGCTGGCCCACCACCGGCTGACCTTGGCGGTCTTTTTCGCCACCATTGGCGCCACCGTCTGGCTCTTCATCGCCATTCCCAAAGGGTTCTTCCCGCAACAAGATACCGGCGTCCTGTTCGCCGTCTCGGAAGCGTCGCAAGACATCTCCTTTGCCGAGATGGAAAGACGGCAACTGGGCCTGGCCAAGATCCTGTCGGAAGATCCGGACATCGACAGTTGGGCCGGCGGCATCGGCGGATCGAGTTCCAACCCGCTGAACAATGGTCGCTTCTTCATCGGCCTCAAACCGTTGAGCCAACGCAAATCCTCGGCCGACGAGGTGATTGCCCATTTGCGCAAGAAAGCGGCGGCGGTGCCCGGTGTCGTGTTCTATTTGCAGGTCCCGCAGGACGTCAATGTCGGTGGCCGCTTGAGCCGCACCCAGTATCAATACACCCTTCAGGATGCCAATTTTCAAGAGCTCAACGAATGGGCGCCGAGGATGCTCGCGAAGATGAAAACGCTGCCTGAAGTCCAGGACGTCGCCACCGACCAGCAAACCAACGGCGCCAGCATCAATCTCGTCATCGACCGCGATCAAGCCGCCCGTTTCGGCATCCAACCGCAGTTGATCGACGACACCCTCTACGACGCCTTCGGCCAACGGCAGGTGACGCAATATTTCACCCAGCTCAACAGCTATCACGTGGTCATGGAAATCCTGCCCGAATTGCAGGGGCATCCGGAAACGCTCGACAAGATCTACATCAAGTCGGCAAGTGGCCAGCAAGTCCCGCTCTCGACCTTTGTGCATTACGACTCGACGGCCATCGCGCCTCTCTCGGTCAGCCATCAGGGGCAATTCCCGGCGGTCACCTTATCCTTCAACTTAAGGCCGGGCATCGCGCTCGGCGATGCCGTCGACGCCATAAGACGCGCCGAAACAGAGATGTCCAAGCCGATTACTTTGGTGGCGAGTTTCCAGGGAACCGCTCAAGCCTTCCAGGCCTCGCTGGCGTCCCAGCCCTTGCTGGTCCTCGCCGCATTGGTGACGGTCTATATCATTTTGGGCATTCTCTACGAGAGCTTCATTCACCCTCTGACCATCATCTCGACGCTTCCCTCGGCTGGCGCCGGCGCGCTGCTCTTCCTGATGCTGTTCCACAAGGAACTAACGGTGATCGCCCTCATCGGCATCTTGCTCTTGATCGGCATCGTCAAGAAGAACGGCATCATGATGGTCGACTTCGCCATCGCCGCTCAGCGCGAGGATGGCCTTTCGCCCGAGAATGCCATCCGCCAAGCCTGCTTGCTGCGCTTCCGGCCGATCATGATGACCACTGCCGCCGCCATGCTGGGCGGTTTGCCGCTGATGTTGGGAACAGGAACCGGGTCCGAGTTGCGCCAACCCTTGGGCATCGCCATGGTCGGTGGATTGGCGGTCAGTCAGGTTCTGACTCTCTTCACGACCCCGGTGATCTATCTCGCCTTCGAACATATGGGCGAACGCCGCCGCGCCAAGCGAGCCCGCGCCAGCGAAGCCCGCAAACATGCCCTCGAACAGGCGAAATAGATAACCAAACATCGTCACCCACGGGCTTGACGTCTCTTCCGCAAGACGAGGATGCCCTGACGACAGATGGATTGCCGGGTCAAGCCCGGCAATGACGATAAGATTGAAGGCGCCTCAGCCCTTGTCGCTGACGCCGGCCTGGCCGAATGTCGCCATGCCGTTGTGGCAAGCCACGGCCGCCCGGGCCAAACCGACCGCCAGAGCCGCGCCGGATGCCTCGCCAAGGCGCATCTCCATGTCGAGCAAGGCGCGTTTGCCGATCCGCTCCAGCACGCGCCGGTGTCCCGGCTCCACCGAGGCATGACCGACCAGGCAATGATCGAGCGCCCGCGGATTGGCCGCAAAGAGCACGGCGGCGGCGGCGGTGCAGACATAGCCGTCAAGAATCACCGGAATATGCCGATGCCGCGCGCCCAAGATAGCGCCCGCCATGGCCGCCAGTTCACGTCCCCCAACAGA
>Ga0209415_10000859_pt1 | contig 57581 bp, 56 predicted proteins | sample PeaSoiSIISIP2007_FD_187696 | JGI IMG/M metagenome (GOLD analysis project Ga0209415, IMG submission 187696) | Peat soil microbial communities from Weissenstadt, Germany - SII-SIP-2007 (SPAdes) (version 2) | ecosystem: Environmental > Terrestrial > Soil > Wetlands > Peat | place: Germany... | reverse complement strand
AGCAGCACGCAGTCCGTCACGCTTTGCGCGAGCGGCCCGATCGAGTCCAGCGTCGTCGACAGCGGAACGGCTCCCGCGGTCGGGACGCGGTGCGCGGTCGGCTTGAACCCGACGAGCCCGCACAACGCTGCCGGGATGCGGATCGAGCCGCCGGTATCGCTCCCGATCCCGGCGACCGCCATCCCGTCGGTCACGCTGATTGCCGCACCCGACGATGAGCCGCCCGGAATCCGGCCCGTCGCGCGATCGAACGGATTACGCGGCGTCCCGTAGGTCGCGTTCGTCCCGACTGCCGCGAAAGCGAACTCCGTCATGTTCGTCTTCCCGACGATCACCGCGCCGGCCGCGCGCAAGCGCGCGACGACCGGCGCATCGTGCTCGGCCGGCGGCGCGTCTTGCAAAGCCCGCGAACCCGCGGTCGTCGTCTCGCCCGCGACGTCGAAGAGATCCTTGATCGAGATCGGCAGACCCGCAAGCGGCGTCAGCTCGATCCCGTTCGCGCGCATCTCGTCGATCGCATCGGCCTGCGCGCGCGCGGCTTCGGCGTAAACGACGGTGAAGGCTGCTTTGCCTTCACCGTTCGGATCGCCGATCCGCGCCAGCGCTTCGTCGACGAGCGCGCGGCTCGTCACCTGCTCCTCGCGAAGCTCGGTGGCGAGCTCGAGGATCGTCTTCACGGCTTGGGCGTGAAGAACGGGGCCGGTATGAGGATCTTCGTCTCTTGCGTGATCATGAGCGGCTGGACCGCGGCGAGGTAGATCGGCCAGCCGGGATGTTTCGCCAACTCCGCGCGGCGCTTCGCACGATCGTCAAGGTCCTTGTACATCCACATGTGGATGATCTGATTGAGCGTCCCGACTTCCGTATAGTACCACCCAACCGGCGGGCCGAGAACCTCGCACTGGATCTTGTATCCCAGCTCGGTGTAGTGCTTGATGTACTCGTTGACTTTCCCGACGTGCAGCGTGTAGCAGCGATGTTCGACGATCATGTAACCACCTTTCCAAAGCGTGATAAGAGCCCGTCCAGCTCGTGCCGGAGCAGTTCGTTTTCCTTTCGGACCGTTTGGACTTCCGCGAGGGTTTTCTGGAGCTCGAGCGCTTCGAGATGCGCGAAGGCGCTCGACGCCGGTATCATCAGCGATTTCAATGCCTGAACTTCATCAGGATCGAGATCGATCCCGTTGCTGTGCACGCCGAAGATCATGAACGCCACCAACTCGCGCCGCAGCGCAACCGGAATCGCGACAACCGCGCGAACCGAGGCGACGTCCTTCGAAAAGCGCGACCAGCTTTCATGGTGAATCGGGACGACGTCGTGTTCGGCTTCCAACTCGAGCACGATCAGATCCTGACGGCTGAGCGTAGCGTCGATCACTTCCGGCCAGCCGGCGCTGCGCAGACGCGGGAACTCGCCGGCCTCGTTCTTGACGAAGAACGCGCCGGAGCGCAGACGATAAGCGTTCACGGGCTCGTCGACGACCAGTTTACCGATCATCTCGATGGAGTCGACATGCGGCAAAGATCGCGCGACCCGGGCGATATGCTCGTCGGCGAGGTGCCGCTGGCGAAAGAGAACGCGATCGACGAAGCCGTCGACCTGTTTGTGCGCGCGATTGAGCGTCAAGGTGATCGCGATCGTCGCGATGACGTCGGCGGCGGCGGTCAGCCGCGAGCTCGAGACGATCTTGCCGATCCCGTTGTCGATCAGGGCAAAGACCCCGACGACCACGGTCGTCAGGATCCCATAGACGACGGCCTTGCTCAGTGCAAACTGCAGGTCGAGAACCCGGTGACGAATCACCACGTAGGCAACCGAGACGGGGATGCATATCCCGAAGAGCTGCATCGATGCATAGAACCAATATGGGATGACGTCGGGATAGAGCCACTCAGCGATCGCGTTCGCGAGAATGCTGATCGAGAAGCCGACGACGACCCACTTCATGCGCTCCTTCTCGTCGCCGCGCGCGCGCGTGAGTGCATAAATGAAGGCGCCGACGATCGCGACGTCAACCAGCGGATCGACGATCCGATAGGCGTGCTGGTAGGCCTCGCCCGGCCAACCGAAATACATCGCACCGACATCTCCGCGAAAAAACATGAACAGCAGGACTGCCCACAGCACCGGGACCGTCCACAAGAACTTCCTGAACGTTTTCTCCACCGAATCGGCGAAGGTCAGTGCGAAGAGCAACAAGCCGGCCGGACTCGCCGCTGCAAGGATGTCGTTGATGACGTCGTCGATGAGCCGCCACGGATATGGGACGACGGTATCCGCTACGGCGCTCGGAACGTTCGCTCCGGCGGCGAACAACAAGAAGCCCCACGTCGCGAGACTCGGGCGCAGCAAGACGAGGGCAAGCGCGATCCCGATCGTGATCGCGCCGACCGCGACCCGTAACGCGGCGACGGGCGCGATGAACGGCTGCTCGGGGCCGTACGTGATGGCGACGCGGATGAGCTTTCCGTCCCGCTCGATCGGGATGTCCTGACGCGAGCCATTGAGCGCGTAGCCCGATCCGACGATGCCGGAGCGGCGCTGATCGAGCGGCAGCGCCGTCACGACGATGCGGTCGCCCGGCCGAATCCCGGCCTTCTCCGCTGGCGAACCGGGATCGACGGTACGGATGTAGCCGTCATCGTCGCCGTTGTAGCCGGCGTTTCCGCCGATCGGGACGATCGCTCGCGCGAAATCCGGGAGAATGTGCGCCAGCGACCAGAGCGCGATGACGGCCGCAGCCGCCATCCACAGACGGCGCAAGGAGCTTACGTTCGGCGGACGGGCAAGATCGCGCTGACGCGCGAGCCGCCTTCGGCGACCTTCGCGACCCGCAGATCCGCTCCGAACGTCGTCGCGAGGAACAGGCCGCGCCCGCCCTCGGCCATCAAATCGGCGGGCAGCATCGTGCGCAGATCGAAGCCCGGGCCTCGATCCGCGATGCGTAGTGTCGGCGACTCGCTGTCCCACACCAATTCGATCGTGATCGGACCCGGCGCGTGCTTGACGACGTTTCCGACCAGCTCGCCGAAGATGAGCTCGGCCGCATCCAAATCGGAATCTGCGCTCGCGCGCGAGCGCAGATAGGCGACGAATGCGGTCCGCGCATCGTGGGCCGCCGTCGCGTCATCCGCTTGAAATGCCCAACGGACGCTCCCGGTCTCCGCTTGCAACTCGAGCGGGACGTTCTCGACGATGAGCGTGAGGATCGCGATGTCGTCGGCGTTCGCGGACGAGAGGACGCGGCCGACGATGCGCCGCGCGAGCCGGATCGGGTTGGCGTCGCATTCGGCGTGGACCGCTTCGTACAGGAGTGCCGTACCGCGCTGCAAGTCGCGCTGATTCTCGATGAGTCCGTCGGTGTAGAAGACACCCAACGATCCGGGTTCGAGCGCGAGCGCGTGGGTCTCATACTCGCCGTGGGGATCGACCCCGAGCGGAAGCTCGCCGAAAGTAAGCCGCTGCGGAATGCCGTGGCTGTCGACGAATGCGGGCGGCGGGTGCCCGGCATTGGCGTAGCGCATCTGCAGCGTCCGCCGATCGATCACGGCGAACACGGCGGTCGCCAACTGGATGTCCTCGCCGAGCGCGAGCGCGCGATTTGCTGCGGTCATGACGTCGCCGGGCTCATCGGCCTCGAGCGAGGCGACGCGCAGCGCATGACGCAGGTGCGACATCGTGATCGCGGCCTCGAGCCCGTGGCCTGCTACGTCACCGATCGAGATGGCGAGCCGCTCGCCCGGCAGCTCGAAGGCGTCGTACCAATCGCCGCCGATCAGCAGTTCTTCGTCGCTGGGCAGATACGCCGCGTCGAGGCGGAGCCCGTCGAGTTGCGGAAGCCGCTCCGGGAGCATCGCGCGCTGCAGGCGCGTTGCGATCCGGTGCTCGCGGACGTACGCCTGCGCGTTTCCGATCGCGACCGACGTTCGCGCCGCCAGATCTTGATAGAACGGGATGTCGCGCTCCGTGTAATGCCTGCGCCCTGATGTGTCGAGGAGGGCGACGACGCCGATCGTTTGCCCGCCGACGCGCAGGGGCAGCGACAGGCTCGACTTCAGTCCGAGCTCCTGCAGCAAAGCGTGATGCTCGTCGTTGAGCGCAAGCGCGCGCAGCGCGGTTTTCTCGTACGTTTGGAGCCTCGGCCGGCCCGAATCGAGCACCGTCCATGAACCGGTCCGGCGGCCGGGATTGCGCAGGCGAAACTCGAGCTCGCGCTGGACGAGTGCGACGACCCGCTCGTCGCCCCGGACGTAGCGGTCGGCAAATGTTCCGTCATCATCGAAGATGTCGACGACGGCGCAGTCGGCGAAGCGCGGGGTCACGAGGTCGAGCAATTCGTTGATCGTCGCCGGCGCATCGAGCGATGCCGCGAGCAAACGCGAAGCGGCGTTGATGTACTCGAGCTGCTCGCGCGTATGGTGCGCCTCTTCGATATCCGCCGCCATTGCCAACCAGAGGGACGGCTCTCCTTCGGCCGGTCGTGCACGCTGCGCGCGCACGAGATGCCAGCGATATCCGCCGTCGGCTGCACGCAGACGGGTTTCGACCTCGAAGGTGTTGCCGACGGAGCGTACGCCTTCCCAAGCGGCCTGAGCACGCTCGCGATCGTCGGGATGCGCGAAGGCGAGCCAGTCGCAGCCAAGCTCGCTGACGCCCGCGTACTGGCCAAAGCGCGCGTTGACGAAGTAGATGATCCCCGATGCGTCGTGCGCCCACGCGATGTTGGGCAGGTCGTCGAGGATGCGCAGATCCGAACGGCCCGCGCTAGAAGGCGATGGCATAACCTTCACGGCGCGGATCCGCCCCTGCTTCGCGAACGCCGTGGTCGTTCACGTAAATCATCTCCATCCCGCCCGTGACCGAATTCAAAATCCCGATGTCGGCGACGCGATGTCCCCGCTTCGCGAGCTCTTCGAACACATCCGGGCCGTAGGGTGACTCGAGCATGAGCTCCGCGCCCTTGTCCCAGAAGCTGCGCGGCGCCTCGATCGCCTCTTGCGGATTCAAACCGAAATCGATCGCGCGAGTCAGCAGTTGCGTGTTCGATTGCACCTGCGCGGGAGCCCCCGGTGTCCCGAAAAGCCAGCGCAGCTTTCCATCCCTGCAAACCAGGACCGTATTGAGCGTGTGCATCGTCCGCTTCCCCGGGACGAGCGCGTTGGGATGCGCCGGATCGAGCGAAAACGCCATCATCCGATTGTTCATCAACGCTCCGGTCCCCGGGACCAGATAGCCCGAGCCCCACGGTGCGAAGACGCTCTGGATGAACGAGACGCCGTTTCCTTGCGCATCGACGGCGCAACCATACGAGGTCTCGCTTGCATGCTGCAGCAAATCGGAGGCTCCCGGCGCCGGATTGGCCCGCGCCGGATCGATCGCCCGCCGCCGTTGGGCGATGAAGTCTTCATTTAATAGCCGCTCGACCGGGGCGTCGACGAAGGCCGGATCGCCCAGGTAGCGCTGACGGTCCGCGATCGCCAGCTTGATCGCCTCCGTGTGCAAATGGACGAAATCGGCGCTGCGGTCGCCGTACTCGAAGAGCGGGAAGCCTTCGAGCAGTTTGGCCGCCTCGAGGACGATCACGCCTTGCGAGACGGGCGGCTGTTCGTAAACGTCGTAGCCGCGATACCGGGCGCACAGGGAGTCCTTCCACTCCGCCTGATATCCCGCCAAATCGTCGCTGCGCAAGAATCCGTCGCGCGCGCGCATGTCGGCGTCGAGCGCCTTGGCAAATGGGCCGCGATAGAACCCCGCGGCTCCGTCGCGTGCGATCGCTTCGAGCGTCTCCGCCAACTCAGGTTGGCGAAAGACTTCGCCGTACTTCGGAAGGCGATCGCCCTTGCGAAAGACGGCCTTGCACCCGCGATCCTGTAAGATCAGGTCGCGACCGCGCTCGAGGACTGCCGCAAACTGCAGCGAGACCGGGACGCCGTCGCGCGCGTACGAGATCGCCGGCGCGAGGACCCGCGCGAGCTTCATCGTCCCAAAGCGGGCGAGTGCGGCTTCCCAGCCGCCGACCGTCCCCGGGACCGCGCACGCGCGCGGACCGTGGTTGGGGATTTCGCGGCCGTATGCCTCGATCGTCGCCAGCGCCGGCGCCGGTCCGCTCGCGTTGAGCGCATGGACGCGGCCGGTCTTGGCGTCGAAGACCTGCAGAAAGACATCGCTTCCGAGGCCGCACGCATCCGGTTTGAGGACCGTGAGCGCCGCGAGCGCGGCGATGGCCGCGTCGATCGCGTTCCCGCCGGCACGCAGCATCTCGATCCCCGCTTCGGCGGCGAGCCAGTGCCCGCAGCTCACCGCGGCGTTGCGGCCCATGACAACCGGTCGTCCCAAAGGCATTACGGCACCGTTTCCATGACGTGCGTGCGCGCGTTGGCGGCGTAGATCGCTTCGCGCAAGCGGCGCTGATGCTCGCGCATGTACTTCGGCTTCCCGCACGTCGGGCAGAACTCGAGCGTCGAGAGTTTGTCGAGATAGGCCAGGAACGCGGTGACGAACTCGGCGTGGCTCCACGTCAACGGAGATACCGAGAGCGGCTTGTCGTCGTACGGGTTGACCTGTTCGGCGAGAACGCCGCTCGGCAGCGAACGATCCGCGACCCACAGCAACAACGGGAGCGCCGTCTCGAGCTGCTCGCGCGTTTGCGCCCGCGCGATCACGTAGCGAGCGCGCCACAACGTACAGATGAACCACGGATTGCCCGGGACGTTCGCGATGTCGTGCGAGACTTGGTGGTAGTAGTCGTTTTCGTACCGCGCGACGCCGCCGACCTCGGTTTTTACCCACAGCCGGTCGAAGACTTGATCGAGCGTCGAGACGAGCGCCGGATCCTCGGGCGAGAACATCCCGAACTGCAAGAGCGCAAAGATCGCCGAGTCCATCGTCATGTCGGCCGAAAACGCGCCGCGTTCGTTGACCGACATCATGCGCGCGAAACGCTTGCTGTTCGAGTCGTACATCTGCTCGAGGACGGCCTCTTTGAGCCGGTTGGCCGCCTCGGCGAAGCGCGCGGCTTCTTGCGTCTCGCCGAACGCGGTCGCGAAATTCGCGCCAGCGAGCAAGCCGCCGTAGACCGCCCCGACCGTGTACGCATGGATGCCCCAGCGCTCTTCCCACAGATCGTACGAGGCGCGGATCATCCCCGCGTGATCGACGTACGAAGCCAGGAACTCCGCCGCCGGGACGATGAGCCGGTTGTAAAACTCGCGGATCGACTCGATCGAACGCGTCAGTTCGAAATGATGCCACAAGCTCCAGAGCACGAGCGCGGTCTCGTCCTCTTGGATGGGCAAGCGCGGGCGGCCGTCGTGATAGTACGGATGCCACGACGATGCGAGCGTCCCGTCGGCGTTGTACTTGTGCAGGAAGTAACCGCCCTTATGCATCACGCGCATGCAAAACTTGAAGAAGGAGTTGGCCAGCTCGTGCCGTCCCGCTTCGTCGAGCGCGTATGCGACCAGCGCGCCGTCGCGCGGCCAGACATACGAGTACGTATCGCCGGCGAACTCTTGGATATCGGTGTCGTTGGCGGCGAGTATTCCGCCTTCGTCGTCGGTCTGCGTCCGGATGATCAGCAGGCTGCGCTTGTAGAGGTTGATCAGCTCCTGCGGCATCGGGCCGAAGTCGGTCTGTTCCTTGTTCGCCCACAAGCGCCAATAGTTGCGCGTCCGGTCGATGAACGTGTCGGGATCCTCGGTGGCGCGCTTGTGGAGCAGCTCCGCGCCCTCCATGTCGAACGCCGCGCCCAGCCAAACGTAGGCGACCCGCTCTTCGTTGACGTTCCCCGGCGGATAGACCGCGACCGTCGAATCGACCGCACCCTGGACGATCGCGTTGCCGGAAAGTTCACCGTCCTCGGCGTCACGCCAGGTCCCCTCAGCCCCGCCGATCTCCTTCTGCCCGACCGCGAAGGCGTCGATCGCCCCGCTCGAGCCGCGGCCGCCGACGACGAAATAGCGCGCATCCTTATAATGAACGATCGCGCGCATGTCCGGACGGTAGAGCGCCGTGTCGCCGATCGCGTGGCCGTAGATGTGGAAATCGTGATGGAGGAAAAGCCGGACGTCGCGGCCGCTCCCGCGCTCGATCACGAACTTGCGAACCATGAGATCGACGGCGAAGTCGACGACGTCGGTGACGCGGATCGTGATCCGCGGATTGTCACACTCCAAGCGGACTGCCGTGACCGTCGCGTCCGCTTCGTAGATCAACGTGCGCCGCCAACTGTCGTCGGAGACCCACGAGAACACGCCGTCGACCCACACGCCGAAGCGGCACGCGTGCCCCGTGATGTGATTCTCCATTCCGACGTGCGGAAAGAAAAGATCCCGAATCTGATACGAGTGGTCGAAGTTGACGAGGAGCTTACCGTTGCCCAGCGGGAGGTCTCGAGGCATAGGGAAGCCCCTTCAGACGCCGGGCGGCCTTGCTCCTGTAAACAGCGCCCTGCAGTCCGCGAGCGGGACCGCGGGGCTGTAGTGAAAGCCCTGGTATGCGTCGCATCCGGCTTCGCGCAGAAAGCGATGCTGCGCGTCGGTCTCGACCCCCTCGGCGACGATCCGCAAGCCCAGCCGGTGCGCCAACGCGATCACGGAGAGGACGATCGCTTCCGAGTTCGGATCGTTCCCGATATCGGCGATGAAACAGAGATCGATCTTCAGGGTCGTGACCGGCAAGCTCTTGAGGTAGTAGAGCGAGTTGTAGCCGGTCCCGAAGTCGTCGATCGCGATCCGAACGCCGAGCGCCCGCAGTTCGCGCAAGGTCGAGCGCGTCGCCTCCAAGTCCTTCAGGAGCGCGCTCTCCGTCAACTCGAGCTCGACGCGGCACGGATCGACGGCGCTCTCGTCGAGAATCCGCCGGACCTTGCCGACGAAGGCCGGGTCGAGGAATTGACGCGCCGAGACGTTGACCCCGAGTTGCACGTCGCGCTGCAAGTCGGACGCCAAGTTGTTGACCTGCGCGAACGACGTCCGCATGACGAAGTCGCCGAGCGTATCGATCAGCCCATTTTGCTCGGCGCGCGCGACGAATTGCGACGGACTCACCATGTCGTTCGATCGCGGCCAGCGCAGGAGTGCTTCGCAGCCCAAGATCTCCCCGCTCGCGAAATCGACGATCGGCTGGTAGAATAGCGCGAACGACTTCTGCTCGACCGCGATTCGCAAATCTTGGTCGAGCGTCAGACGATCGATGACCGCCGCATGCATCGAGTCGGAAAAATAGCGGAAACCATCCGGGCCGCCTTCGATCGAGCGATGCAACGCGCTCGACGCGTTGCGCAGCAGCGTCTCGCCGTCCTCGCCGTCCCACGGGTAGAGCGCGATCCCGACGCTTGCGGTCACGAGCAAGTCGCGCAGCGGCGCATGGAACGCTTCCCGCAGCCGGTCGCGCATGCGGCGCAGGAACGCGGTCGCTTGCGAGGGCTCGTGCAGATCGGGCAAGAGGATCGAAAACTGTTCGCCGCCGCGACGCGCGACTGTGTCCGCCGGCCGCACGGTCTCTCCCAATCGTTTCCCGACTTCGATCAAGACGCGATCGGCGATGCTCGGGCCGAGCGTGTCGGCGACGTCGGCGAAGCGGTCGATCTCGATCGACATGACCGCGAGCTGCGTCTGATTGCGCCGGGCTCGCGCGATGGCGCGCGTCAATCGATCGCGCAGCAGCGTGTCGTTCGGGAGACCGGTGAGCTGGTCGTGATAGGTCATCCGCGAGAGGACCCGATCGAGCTTCATCTGATCGGTGACGTCGAGCCACGTCCCGATCACGGCCGTGGGCTGGCCGAGGTCGATCGCAAACGCACCCTGAGCGCGCACCTCGCGGACGGATCCATCCGGCCGCACGACGCGATGCTGCACGTCGTAGCGCGTCCCCTCGGACTTCGCGCTCTCGTAGGCGGCCAGGAACGTCGCACGGTCGTCCTCGTGAATCGAGGCGACGATCATTTCAACGCTCGCGGGGGAGAACGATCTCCCGGCGATCCGTTCGAACTCGTGCGAGACCATCACCGCACCCGTCGTTAGATCGGCGCTCCACGTCCCCAGGTGGACGAGCGTCTGCGCGGACTCGAGCAGCGAGATCGCGCCGTCGACCGCATGTTCCGCGAGCTCTTCGGTGACGTCGAGTGCCGCACCGACCGTCCCGACGATGTGATCGTTCTCGTCGCGCAGCGGCTCGACGCGCGCATAGAACGACCGCCCTTCCCACGTCGTGCGAAACGCGCCGCGTTCCCCGGCGAGGGCGCGCCGCATCGACTCGAGCGCGTTTGCCGCGGGCGGATCGCCCAGAAAGCACTCGCGTGAAGTGATCCCGAGAATGTCGCCTTCATGCAGGCCGAGCGTCTGCGAGGACGACTCGTGCGTGTAGGTGATCCGCAAGTCCGTATCGGTCGTCCAGACCTGTGCGGGCAGGTCCGTCACGAACCGCTCAACGGGCGAGAAGGCCCCGACGGTCATCCCGGGTGCTTCGCCTTCGTGGGGCCCAACCTTGCGTAAAATCTCGGTAAACCCGGCGGGTCTCGTCCCCGGCCCGTGATACCCTGTTTAATCCATGGTGGGCAGTCTCTCGAAGCTCGCCATCCGTGATCTCTCGGTGACCTATCGCTCGCGCGAAGGCGCAACGATGGCCGTCGAGGGAGCCTCGCTCTCGGTCGCGGACGGTGAATTTGTTGCCCTGGTAGGGCCCAGCGGGTGTGGAAAGTCGACGATCCTCAAGATCGTCGCCGGCCTCGTCGCGCCCTCGAGCGGCGAGGTCTTGATTGACGGCACCGAGGTCCGGGGCATCCCGAGCGGCGTCGGGATGGTCTTCCAAAACGACGCGCTCCTACCGTGGAAGAGCGTCCGTGACAACATCCGCCTTCCTCTAACGGTACGCGGCTTCTCCAATGACCACCAAGACCTCGAGGCCGAACGCCTGATCCGGCTCGTGCGGCTGGAAGGATTCGAGTCGTTCTACCCGCGCTCGCTTTCGGGTGGGATGCGCAAGCGGGTCGCGTTGGCGCGCACGTTGGCGTACGATCCGAGTCTCTTCTTGATGGACGAACCTTTCGGTCCGCTCGACGCTCAGACGCGGATCCACATCGGCCGCGAGTTCCTGGGCATTTGGGAGCGTGTCGGCAAGAGCGTGATCTTCGTGACGCATGACGTCGAGGAAGCGATCGCGCTCTCGGACCGAGTGATCGTCATGACGCCGCGGCCGGGACGCGTCAAGGCGGAGTTTGCGGTCGCGCTGCCGCGGCCGCGCGACTACGAAGAGGTTCGCTTCGATCCGGAGTTCATCGATCTGCAGCGACGCATCTGGGAAGCGCTCAAGACGTGACCGGCAACATCCAAAGGGCTGAGCTTTGGGCGGGACGGCTCACGATGGGGATCGTCATCATCGGTTTCTGGGAGTTCGCCTCCGGCCGCTTCTTCAACGACTTCTGGGTCAGTCGCCCGTCAGCGATTCTTCAGCGTATCGGCGAGATGGCTGCGAGCGGCGATCTGTGGTTCCATCTACAGACGACGCTTGAAGAGACGCTCACCGGTCTGCTGATCGGGATGGTCATCGGGACGATCGCCGGCGTCACGCTGGCGTTCAGCGGCCAATTCGCCGGCTGGATCTTCCCCTACATCATGGCGGTCTACAGCCTGCCGAAGGTCGCGCTCGCGCCGCTCTTCGTCGTCTGGTTCGGCATTGGTTTGCTCTCGAAGGTCCTCATGGTGACGACGATGGTGATGTTCGTCGCCTTCTACAACGCCTTTGAGGGCGTGCGTAACATCGATCCGGACCTCTTGGACATGATGCGCACCTTCCGGGCCGGGCGTTGGACGACCCTGACCTGGGTGATCCTCCCATCGATCACGACATGGGTCCTCACCAGCCTCCGCTTGGGGATCGGCCTAGCGCTGATCGGATCGGTTATCGCGGAGCTCGTCGGAGCCAACCGCGGAATCGGCTACTATATCACGAAGTCTGCCGGGACGCTCGACACGACCGGGATCTTCGCCGGGCTCGTCATCATCATGCTCGTCGCCGTCGCGCTTGAGGCCGGTGTGGCCCAAGTCGAGAAGCGGCTCCTCCGCTACCGTTAACGCTTCCCTTGGAAAGGCACCGCGTGAACCGATTCAAGTTGTTCCTCGCACTCTTCGCCCTGCTGGCCCTGACGCCGGCCGGCGGCGCGCGTGCCGCCGACCAGCCGATGATCAAAGTCTCGCTCATCTGCGGTGGAATGACCCCGATGCTCGCACAGATCGCGATGAACGACGGCAGCTTCGAGCGCGCCGGACTGCACGTCGACAAATACTGCTTCCCGGGCGGGGCACCGGCCGTCCAGGCTTTGATCGGGAAGAGCGTCGACATCTTCATCGGTTCCTACGAACACGTGCTCCGGCAACGCGCGCGCGGCTTCGACGTGAAGGCGTACGGCGAGATCTACGATGGGATGAGCTACATCTTGGTCGCCAAAACGAGTTCGCCCCTGAAAGGCCTCGCCGATCTCAAGGGCCAGACGCTCGGGATCACCGCCGCAGGGAGCTTATCCGATACGGCCCTGCGCCAGGGGCTCGAGAGCGTCCATCTCAATCCCGATCGAGACGTGCAGATCGTCAACGCCGGGACCGGGGCGACGATGTTCGCGGCGCTCGAGAGCAACCGGATCGGAGCCGGGATGATCACCGAACCCGCGTCGACGGCGCTGGTCGCCGATGGACAGTATAAGATCCTGTACGCCAATACGACGCCGTTCGCCGGAAACGTCTTGATGGCGAACGTGTCGTGGGTGAAGGCGAATCGCGAGACGATGCGCACGTTGCTCTCGGTCCTGCGCCAGGTCGACGCGCGCACGCGCGCCAATCCCGCGGTCGCAATCGCACCGATGCGCAAGGATTTTCCGAACGTCGGACCGCGCATCATGCTGCAAGCGATCCAGCATCAGCTCACGCACGTCCCCAAGGGCTTGCTCGTGACGCGCAAGGGAACCGACGTCGTTGAAGAGATCGAGCTGAAGGAAGGTAGCATCAAGGCGCCGATCCCCTACGACCAAGCCGTCGACGATTCGCTGCTCACGAGCTCAAGCGCGAAGCGGTAAGCAGAGATGGCCAAGAACTTACGGACCTTCATGCGCGAAGCGCTCGCACGCGATCCCGGCGCGATCAAACAGATCGACGTCCCCGTCGAGCCTCGATTCGGGATCACGGCGTACGCGGCGAAGATGGCCGAACGCGGCGACTATCGCGGGTTGTTCTTTACGAACGTGACCGGCTCACGTTTCCCGTGCCTGACGAACTTGATGTCGAGCTACGACCGGATGGCGCTCGCGCTCGGCTGCGCGATCGAGGAAATCCCGCAAACCTACGGGACGCTGATCCAGAAGCCGATTCCGACGGTGAAGGTGGAGCGCGAGCGCGCCCCGGTAAAGGACGTCGTCATTCGCGAGGCCGACGTCGATCTGGGCGCGCTGCCGATTCCCTGGCACAATGCTCTCGACGGCGGCGCGTACATCACGGGCGGCTGCACGGTCTTGCGCGATCCCGAAACCGGCGCCGTCAACGTCGGGATCTACCGCCACCACATCTTCGGCAAAAACGAGATGGGGATCTGGTTTGCGGGTTCGCACGACGGCGGCCACATCATCGAGGTCTACGAGCGGCGCGGCGAGCGCGCACCGTTCGCGCTCGTCATCGGGCATCACCCGGCGTTCATCCTCGGCGCGGTCGCGCGTTTGCCCGGCGTCGGCGGCGAGTTCGAGGCGGCCGGGGCGCTCCTGCGCGAGCCCGTCGAGCTCGTCGAAGCGGAGACGTCGGACCTGATGGTCCCGGCGCAAGCGGAGTTCATCATCGAAGGCTACATCACGCCGGGACAGCTGCATCGCGAGGGCCCGTTCGGCGAGTGGCCCCAGCACTACCTCAACGAGGAAGACGTCCCGATCATGACCGTCACCGCGATCACGCACCGCCGCGACGCGATCTTCCAAGACATCATCGCGGCGCAGCGCGAACACATCCTGACGGGCGGGATTCCACGCGCCGGGAGCATCTATCGCGCGGTCAAAGCCGTCGTCCCGACGGTCAAGGCCGTCAACGTCCCGGCGCACAGCCGGATGCACTGCTACATCTCGCTGCGCCGGCGCAAGAACGTCGACGTCAAACGCGCCGCCTTTGCCGCGCTCAACACCGAGCCGGAGAACTTGCGTGCCGTAATCGTCGTCGACGACGACATCGACGTCTACGATGACGGCGACGTCCTCTGGGCGATCGGGACGCGCTTCGATGCGGCGCGCGACCTCACGATCGTACAAAACTGGAGCGGCCCGGGCGGCTACCTGCCGTCGAACTGGGAATATCACGCCGACGGGGACAAGACCGAGAGGACTTCGAGCGCGATCATCATCGACGCGACCAAACCGGTCCCGCCGATCCCGTACCCGCCGCGCACGAAAGTCCCCGACGACGCGGTCAACCGCGTCGATCTCGGCACGATGACGAACATGTCCGCCACGAGTCCGTACCTGAGCGGGAAGGTGCCGGCGAAGGTCTGAGGGGGCAGCCATGCGACGAAAGAACCGCTTCGACACCTTCAAGGAAGCTCCAAACCGCGGCTCCTACGACGATTTTCCGATGCTTGAGCTCGGCATCGATCCACAGCTGCACCTCAGCCGCAACACGGTGGCGCAGCCGTTCTTTTTGATCTGCGAGCAGGACACCGTCCTCGCGCAGCTTTCCGGCGAAGCGCGGATCGAGTTTCGCAACTCGTCGGTCAACTATTTCAATCTGGCGCTCGGCGACTACGTCTATATCCCCGGGGGGACGCCGCATCGCATCCTTCCGAAGACCGAATCGATTCAGCTGCGCTATAAGGCCGAACACCCCGGCCTCGAAGCGGTCGCGTGGTACGACGACTCCGGCGCGGAGATCGAGCGTGTCACATGGGATTGCGCCGACGAGCTTCCCCAAGAGGCGTATTTACGCGCGTGTACGGCGCGCGATATCGATGTCTCGCCGTTTCGCTGGGCCGAGGTGGCGAAAGAGATTCGCGAGACGGAAGCAGCTGAACGCGCGCGCCCTCCGAAGGACGGCGTCCCGCCGCCGAAGACGCCCCGGCGCCGGAACGCTACGGCGATCGCTCCCGCGAGCGACGAGAAGCCGCCGCTCAAGAACAACGTCTACCTGTTCGCGCGGGTCGCAACCTCGTCGCTGAACCCACTCTTCCCGTACACGGAGCCCGGCGCGATCGTCCCGTGCACGACGCTCCAAGATCCAAGCGACCGTGGCGAGATGGGCTACTTCATTCACTCAAACACGGTGCACGAAGTGAACGTCAGCTTCGGCGCACGCGACTCGTACCAGATTCCGGGCGGCTGCGCCGTCGGCCCGTTCACGCACGGCGTCGGGCAAAAAGCGGGTCAGGAAAACTCGAAGATGATCAACCTCGCCGTCATCACGCAACGGCAGGCGGTCGACGAACCGCAGCACGAGGCGTTCGCATTGACCTGCGCGCAGTGCGGCGAGGTGTTGTTCCGGCGCGAGTACGACGCGCATGCATTTCCCGACGTCCTCGACGACGAAGTCGACGCGCACATCATCGGCCTCCCGACGATCACGCAGTCGGCGGTAACGTCGGCCGTGTTCAACGCAGACGAGCACAATCGAACCTGCGGTAAATGCGGCCACGTCAATTCGCCGTTTCCGGCGGCCTATTGGGGCTGGGACGAATATCGCCGCCGCACGTACCTCATCTCGCTCACTCGCCGCATCATGCGCGATGCCGCCAACGCTCCGGCGCACGCATGAGCGTGGAATTCCACCGCGCCGCCGCAGCCTCAAAGATCGCTCCCGACACGGGCCTGCACGTCACGATCGGGGAGCACGAGATCGCGCTGTTCAATCTCGGCGGTGAGTTCTACGCGATCGGCGGAATTTGCACGCACGGAGCCGCACGGCTCGCCGAGGGGTACGTCGAGGGCGAGCTGATCGAGTGTCCCCAGCACGCCGGGACGTTTGAGATCAAGACCGGACGCGCCGTCGATGCTCCCTGCACGGTCGACGTTCCCCATTATCCCGTGAAAGTCGAAGGAGACGCCGTTTTGATCGGAATCGAATCATGAGCAACATTCCCGCGCCGAAGATCGACCGCTCCGTCACCATGAACTGGATGGGCGATTGGGGCCGCGCGAATCTTCATCGTGCGCTCGGCTGGCTCTGTTATGAATTCAACAAACTCTCCGGACCGCACACGAAGATCGGGATTTGGAACGGTCGCGGCGCGGCCGACAACATCCTGGCGGTCGGACGCGGCGAGATCGACGTCGCCCTCGCCGTGCCGCAGAATTTCGTGGCGATGGCGCTCGACGGGCGCGGCTTGTTCAACGGCGAGAAGTTTCCACACCTGCGCGCCCTCGGCCACGTCCCGCAGCACGACCGCCTGATCACGGCGGTCCGCAAAGACCTGGGCATTTCGTCATTCGACGACCTCCGCAAGAAGAAACCGAAGTTGCGGATCGCGGCGGGCCGCGACGACGGCATCACGTGGATGGGTTACGGGACGCAAGCGATGATGACGGCGGCAGGGATTCCGCGCAAAGAGTTCGAGGCGTGGGGCGGGCGGTATATCGAACGCGAGGAACCGCGCGAATGCACGCGGTTGGTCCTCGAAGGCAAAGCCGACGCAGTCATCCAGGAAGCCGTGATGACGTTCTACTGGAAGGAGCTTGCCGACAAGGTCGACCTGACGTTCCTTCCGGTCGAGCCTTCGGTTAGCGACAAACTCAAGAAAGATCTCGATTGGGACACGTCGACGCTGCGCAAGGATTTTCTGCGCGGGATGGATCGCGAGATGGAGTTCATGGACTTCTCGCACTTCGTCCTCATCACGACGACCGATCTCCCTGATGACATAGCGTATGCGCTCGCGTGGGCATCGATCGAGCGCTTCGGGATGCTGCAGTCGATGTACGAGCACATCCCGCCCGAGCGCAGCCCAGTCTCGTATCCGATCGATCCGAAGCTGGCGGCCAAAACCCCGATCCCGCTTCATCCCGGCGCCGAGCGCTATTACCGCGACGCCGGCCATCTCGCGTAAGAACATTGTCGCGGACGCTCCTAGGGCTTCTCATCCTCGCGCTCGCCGCCGCCCCGCTTAGCGGATCGGCAGCGGAGCCGTACGAGATCAGCGTGATTCTTCCGGTGACCGGTCCGGGGGCGTTCGTTGCGCACGTCGAGATCAATTCGCTTACCGTCATCGAGCAGATGACCAACAAGGCGGGCGGGATCCGCGGGCGTCCGATCAGGTTCGTCGTCCAAGACGATCAATCGAACCCGGCCGTCAGCGTGCAATTGCTCAACGGCATCATCGCGAAGAAAGCTCCGTTCGTGTTGGGTTCGACCCTCGCAGCGACGTGCAACGCGACCGCCGCGTTGCTCAAGGACGGCCCCGTTCAATACTGCTTCTCGCCGGGGGTCCACCCGGCCGCAGGGAGTTATCAGTATTCAGCCGGCGTCGACACCGGCGCGCTCCTGGCAGCTGCAACCCGCTATTTGCGCGAGCGTAAGCTCACGAAGGTCGCCGTCATCACGTCGACCGACGCGACGGGTCAAGATGCCGATCGCTTCATCGACGCCATCTTCGGATCGGCCGAAAACCGCGCGATGACGCTCGTCGCCCGCGAGCATTTCAACACGGCCGACATCAACGTCGCGGCGCAATTGGCGCGGATCAAGGCGGCCGGCGCCGATGTCCTGATCGCTTGGACGACCGGGGCGTCGTTTGGGACCATCTTGCGCGGCGTGCGCGACACGGCGATCGACATACCCGTCGTCTCGACGCCGGGGAACATGCTCGCGTCGCAGCTGCGGCAATACACGAACATCATGCCGAAAGAGCTCTTCTTCCCCAACATGGCGTCTTTCCTCACCCCCGACCAATTGCCGAATGGTCCGCTCAAAAACAAAGTGGCGGGCTTCTACGACGCGTTCAAAGCAGCCGGTCTACGTCCCCCGAGCGGCGAGGGTCAAGTCTGGGATCAGATCCTCATCACGCTGAGTGCTTTACAGAAGTTCGGCTTCGATGCGACGCCGGCGCAAATTCACAGCTACATCGACAACTTGCACGGCTGGTTCGGAATCAACGGATCATACGACTTTCGCAAGTTTCCGCAGCGAGGCGTCGGCATCGACGTCGTGATCGTTCAGCAGTGGGATCCTGCGAAGGAAGCCGGGATCCCCGTCAGCCGACCGGGCGGAGCTGAAGTCAAATAAGACCTGGAAGGAATTGCGTCGCGACGACCCGCTCGTACGGAACGTCGCCCTTGAGGATTCCGACGTCGCGCGAAAACTGATTCATACCGGCGACGAACTCGGGCGAGATCGACGGATCGTAGTACGGCAAATCCCGCCGGATCAGCTCCACGATAAGCTCGGCTTCGGAAGGCGGGAAGAGCTTGCGGCCGGCTTCCGCCGCGCGGTTGACGTCGGCCTTGAGCGCCTGCTGCGTCTTCACGATGGCGCGCACCGCGGCCGCGACTTTGTCCGGTGACTCTTTTATGAGCTTGTCGCTGGTCGCGATCGACGCCATCGTATAGTTGAAGCACTGCTTCGGTCCGTCGCCGCGTCGGACGTCGAGGACGATGGTCCCAACGCCGCGGCGCACCGCGACCTCCGCGCCCATCCCGTTGGCCCAGAAGCCGTCGACCTTCCGTTCTTCGAGTGCCCTGGCGGCCATCAGGCCGAAGTTCACGGGCGCCGTGCCGCCCGGCGCCGCGCCCGGGACCGGCGCGATCGTGATCGCGTCGCGCTGCAAATCGTAGCCGGCCTCGATCAGTAAGCGGCGCAGCCCCATCTCGACCCACGGCGCGGCACCGATGTTACGGCCCTTCACCACATCGAGCTCGCCGCGTTTCGCGCCGAGGTCCTTGTGCATCACTAAGAACCAGTACATCCCCTGCGCCTGCGCGCACACGAGCTTGACGCCGTCCCACTGTGGGAATGCGGAGAGCGCCGAGTGCGCCGAGCCGGCGACGAAATCGATCTGACCGTCGCGCAGCGCCGCGTAGGTCTTGTCGACCGGGAAAATCAGCTCGAGCGACATGTCGAGCCCTTCTTCCCTGAAAAACCCGAGCTCGACCGCGGCCGCGGCGGGGAAATACGAATTCGAGATCATGTCGGGGAGCGCAATTTTCATCGCAGGGCGCTTTGCCGTGCTGCTGCGAATAACCCTCCGCATGTTGAGTCTCACCGACGAGCACGGCGCGGTCGTCGAATTCACTCCCGATACGTTCGTCATCGCCGGGTACACCGGACGCGATCGCCAGGTCGTGCAGCAACACATCGACGAGCTCGCGCACCAAGGGATCGCGCCGCCTCATCACGTCCCGATGCTCTACCCGATGCCGGTCGACATACTCACGACCGACGCGCAGATCGCCGTCCCGACGAAAGAGACAGCCGGTGAAGTCGAGCCCGTCCTCATCGGGATCGGCCGCACGCTGTATCTCGGCGTCGGCAGCGACCACACGGCGCGCGACGTCGAGCGAGAAGACATCGCGAAGAGCAAGCGCATCTGTCCTAAGCCGCTTGGCCGGACGATCGCCCGCGTCGGCGCGCTCGATTCGTCGCTCGATGGAATCGCGCTCGAAAGTTGGATCGACGGCGAGGCGTATCAGCGCGGGACGCTCGCCGCGATCATGCCGCTGGCGGCGCTGCTCGAGCTCTTTCGCAAGACCTTCACCGCGACGAACTTCGTCCTCTCTTGCGGGACCGTCCCGCTCTTAACAGGCGCCTTCCGCTTCGGCCGTACGTTCAAAGCGCAACTGCGCGGCGGGCCGTTGCACGCGCCGCTGACCCTCGAGTACGCGATACAAGGAGACTAGCCGACATGCCCAAACCCGAGCACGAGTTTTTTCCCGCAACGAGCGTCGGCTGGACCGTCGTCCCGGGGAAAGCGACCGGGCTGCAAGAGCGCATCCTGGCGCAAGATCCCGACCGCAACGTCGCGACGCGCATCCTGCGCTTCGCTCCCGGATGCGATACGTCACCGAACGGCGTGCAGGTCCACGACTTTTGGGAAGAGGTCTACATCCTCGAAGGCTCGCTGCACGATCTGGAGCTGAACAAGACGTTCAAGGCCGGCGAGTACGCGTGCCGGCCGCCGGGGATGCGGCACGGCCCGTGGAAGGCACCGGAAGGCTGCACGACCTTCGAGGTCCGGTACTTTTCCGGAAAGCCTTAGACCGGGGAGCAATCATGTCGCTTGCGTGGCCCAACGGGAAGCGGATCGCAATCGCGGTCGCCGTCATGTACGAGAGCTGGTCGGACGGAAAGGCTCCGCAATACTCCGTTCAAACGACCTCGCTCAAGCCCGAGATGGTGAACTTCTCCGGGATCACATGGGCGCAATACGGCGGCCGAGCCGGCGTGTGGCGCATCATCAACACGCTCGACCGGCACGGCATCAAAGGAACGTTCGCGGTCAGCGCCCGCTCCGCCGAGCTCTATCCCGATTCGATCAAGCAGATCGTCCGTTCGGGACACGATGTCGCAGGCCACGCGTACACGCAAGACGGCCTGCAGCGTTACATGACGCCGGACGAAGAGCGCGCGATGATTCGCCGCTCCTTGAGCATCCTCGAAACGGCCGCGGGACGCCGGCCGACGGGATGGTTTAGCCCCGTCCTTGCTTGGACGGAGCACACGAGCGCGATCCTGGTGGACGAAGGGATCCTCTATCAAGCCGACTCCAACGACGTCGACCTACCCTACTGCGCGACGATCGACGGAAAGAAGCTCGTCAAGATCCCCGCCAGCGACTTTACGGACAATCGCGTCCTGCGAGCGAGTCCGCGCGATTTCTACGACGTGTACAAAGGCACGTTCGACTATCTCTACAAGAACGAGCCCGGCTCGTATCTCGCCTTCACGCTGCACTGCCACTTCGGCGGACGGCCGATCATGCAGGCGGTCTTCGATCAGATCCTCAGTTACTACTCGACGTTCCCCGATGTCTGGTTCGTACGCCACGACGAGCTCGCGAAATACGTCCGCGACAAAGACATCCTTCCCGTCAGGGAGTTGATACCATGACGACCTCGACACGCCCGAACAACGCAACGCCTGTAAGAGAGCGGGTCGTAACGTCTTATCCGCCGCGGCGGCGCTTTCGCCCGTACATCGTCTACCCGCCGGAGGTCCCGGGCGTCGAGAATGCGATCGACATTCACTGTCATTCCAACTACGGGCAACAGGATACGCTTTCGCTGGCCAAACTCGCGTCGCAAAGCGGGATGCGCGGCGTTCTTTTCAAGACGATCGGGAAACACGGTGAGCCGCCGATGCGGTCGCTGCGCGAGGTCGTCGACAATCTGGCGCGCTGGTCGGAAGAAGCCGGCGTCAAGCCGATCTCGTGCTGGGCCGGCTGGGGCCTGGCGCGCAACAACAAGCCGATCGATCTGCAGCTGCTGCGGACGCAGCTCGACGACGGCGTCACCGCCATTTGGCTGCCGATAGCCAACAGCGCCAACACCCTTTCGAAGATCGGCGCAAGAGAACGCATGTGGGACAAGGACGCCGATCCGAACGCGCATACCGGCCCCCTGCCGTGGGACGAAGCGGTGAAGCGCGGTTTCTACATGCTTGACGACCGGGGAAAGCTCAAGACCGAGTATGCGGAGGCGGTCCGCATGGTCGCCGGTTACGGCCGCGCCTTGTTCTTCGGGCACCCGACGCACGAGGAGCTATGGGCCGTCCTCGATCTGCTCGACGCCCTCGGGCATCGGCTAGCGGTCGTCGATCACCCATTCAGTCCGTTCGTCGACTTGACGATCGACGAGATGCGGCAAGTCGCGGCGAAAGGCGTTTTGCTCAACTTCACTTACGACGAGCTCTCGCCGATGATGGGCATCGATCCGGGAAAGATGTACGAGGCGATTCGTACGGTCGGCGTCGAGTACTTCACGCTCTCGAGCGACGCCGGCGATCCGCTCTTTCCCAACTCAGTGGAATGCATGCGCATGATCGCGGGTTACATGATGGCGTACGGCTGCACGAAAGACGAGATCGAGATCCTCGTCACGCGAAATCCGGCGAAGGTCGTCGGCCTCGAAGCGGCTATCGTATCGCCTCGGAATTGATGATCTCGCCTGCGGGGAACGCCTTGGCGATGACCTCGTACTTGGCGGTCGCGTCGATCACGGGCTGAAGCAGAGCGGCGTTGAGGCGATCGCCGTAGAGCGTGCGGGCCATATTCTGCGCGACCTCGGGCGGGAGCTTCGCGTATTTCACCAGGATCGGCGCCGAGAGCGTCGGATTCTTGTTCGCCCATTCTCCGGTCTCGCGGATCACTTGCGCGAACTTGCGCACGAGGTCGGGATGCGCCGAAGCCCACGCGGAGGTCGTGACGTAACCGCTGACGAGAAAGCGGCTCGCGATCCCGGCATCGCCGAGGGATATGATCCGGTATTTGCCCTTGTTGAACGTGATGAACGGCTCAGCCATTGCGGCTGCGTCGATCTGACCTTGATCGAGCGCGGTCGGCATCTGCGGATACGGCATCTCGATGAACTTGACCGTTTTCGAGTCGCCGCCGTTCTTGTCGATCCAGGCCATCGTCGGTATTTGGTTGACGTTTTTTAGGCCGTTGACCGCGACGGTTTTCCCGCTGAAGTCCTTGGCCGAGCGAATCGGCGAGCTCTGCGTCACCGCGATAAAATACGTCGGCTGATTCGCCGCGTAGAAAGCAGCGGGTGCGATATACGTAAACGGGACGCCGCGCGAGTGGCCGGACGCGACCGAGACGAGATCGGAGAGTCCGATGTCGAGCGCACCGGCGAGAACGGCTTGGGCGACGGCGCCGCCGTTCGTGAATTGCTGCACCTCGACATTGAGTCCGGCCTTCTTGAAATAGCCTTGGTCGACCGCGTAGAAAACCTCGCCCGAAAAATCGGCGGGGACCGCACCGACGCGGATCGTGACCTCTTGAGCGAGCGTGACCGCCGGGATGACGAGGGCTATACCCGCAGCGGTACCGGCCCGCAGCGCCGAGCGACGTGTGAGTCTAGTCATTGAAAAACCATCTCCATAGAGCATCCCTAGGTGGCCACCGTCGCGCGCCTCCGGCGCGCGTTCTGCATCGTTATCGTTAAATCTGGTCGTTCGGGACGGAAGGGACCTGGCGGCCGCGGAGCTTTTCGCCGGTCTCAAAGTACCGGCCGCTCTCGGCAAGACGCGCTTCTTCTTCATTTTCTTGCGTCCACCCGGTGAACGCATAACCGAACCACGGCGTTCGCAAATCGAGTGCCGGGAACCCCTCGGCTTCCCAGCGCGCCTTCGCAGCATCCATATAATGCTGGGGCGGGAGCGAGACCGGCAGATAGGGATGCTCGCGGCACGCGTTGATCAGCATCGCCGATGCGCCCTGACCGTCGGGATAGGCGTACTGACGCGGATCGCTCGACGGCGTCACGGACGGATCGAGCCGCGGAACCTTCCCGCGAATGATCTCGACGTCGCGGTGCGGCTGCATGCTATACGAAAGTGCCCAAATGACCGCATCCATCGAGTCGGGATCGATGTCCGCGTCGACGGCGATGAAGATCTTGCCGAGCGACGGATCGAAGGCCGCGGCGGAACGCAGTGCCTGCCACGGCTGTCCGAGCGCCGGACGATCGAGCTGGATGATGAAGAGCATGTTGCAGCTCGCGAGCTCGTGAGAAGCGACCTTCGTCACGGAGGGTATGTTACAGTTCTCACGCAGATGCCGCAGGTAAATCGCGTCGAAGGCGGTCTTGCGCATCACCGTGCTCTCGCTCGGCGGAAACTCGCTGATGATCCCTTGATAGATCGGCGAGCGGCGATACGTGATCGCCGTGACCTCCATGAATTTCTCGATCTTGCGCGGACCGAGATAACCGCTGGCCTCGCCGAACGGCGCCTCGGGCTCGAGCACATCGGTCCGGATGCGGCCTTCGATGACGATCTCCGCGTGCGCGGGGACGACGCAATCGACGCTCTCCGCCGGAACGACCTCGATCGCTTCACCGTTGAGCGCACCGGCCAAGCCGAACTCGTCGACGCCGTAGGGCACTTTGCTAGCCGACGCTAATAAGAGCGCCGGCGGTCCGCCGACGAACACCGCCGCTTCGAGATGGTGGCCGCGGCGCCGCGCCTTTTCCCACTGCAGCGCGAGGTGCTGCGTCGGCACGTCCGTCTGGCAACCGATCCGGTCCGGCGCTTTGATCATCCCGCGATAGATGCCGAGGTTGTACGCACCGGTCTCGGGATCGCGCGTCACCCAGCTCCCGGCCGTCAGGAACGGCGCCGGATCGAATCCCGGCGTCGAGATCAGGTGCGGGAAGAGGTCGACGCCTTCACCCAAGTCGGGCGCGCGCAAGACGACTTCTTTCACCGGTGCGTTCGCGCGATCGACGAGCCGCGGCGGGAGATGATTGCTCTGCACCTGCGCCCACTTTTTGGGAATCTCGTCCGGCGCGACGCCGAGCGCCGCGCCGTAAATCTCGCGCGAGCTCCCGAGCGATCCGAGGACGACCGAGCCGTCGAAGGAGCGCCCGCGCGCGTCGGTCACGTTGCGAAACCAAAACGCCTTGCGCTGCGCTTCCGGGAGGCCACGAAACTGCAAGCGGACGAACGGGACGATCTCCGTGTCCTTGCTCATCCGCGCGTCGATCGTACGCAGCAAACCGCGCTGTTCGAGCGCGGCGAGATACTCGCGCAGGTCGCGATACGCCATTACTTGGCGAGCTGTCGCTGCGGTTCGCTCGTGACGTCGGTCCGCCCGTCTTTGTCGTACCCCCCGAGCGCCCGTTCGACGAGGCTGAGCGCGCTCTGCCAATCGTACAAACGCCACATATGGCCCTTCGTGATGAAGGGCGCGCCCGCGTAGAACATCTCGTACGAAACGTGGCGTCCGGCGAATTCCGAGCCGATCGCATCCCAGGCAAGCTTCATCAGCTTCGTCCGCTCGAGCGACGGATCGGCGCCGGGGATGTTGTGCGTCACGTCCGCGGCGATCAACCCGCCCCCGCAGAGCTCGCGCATCTTGTCGATCACCAGCGGATAGAACTGCGACTGGAAGAGCATGTTGGTATAGAGCTCCGCTTGGCCCGGACGGCACACGCCCTCCGCGTCGATCGACGAATGCTCTTCCTGCGCGAGGACGAGCCCTTCGACGAGCGCGGCGTGCGCCGCGATCTCCCCGACCATCCCTTGAACGGCCGGGTTCTTTGCATTGCCCGTCATCTCGGCGATCTTCCGCGCCAGGCCCGCGATGAACTTCATTTTGATCGCGTAGCGGATCTGGGCCTGATTGTTGCCGAGCATGTGCGCGGGCGACTCGTAGAACTGGGCGTGTGCGAGCTCGATGTTCTTGTAGACGAAGACGTGTTCCCACGGAACGAAGACTTCGTCATAGACCAAAAGCGAGTCGGTCTCGTCGAAGCGCGACGCCAGCGGATAATCGAACACGCTGGACGCCGCCTCGGCATACGAACGGCGCGAGTAGATGCGTACGCCGGGCGCACCGCACGGGACGGCGACGGAGATCGCATAACTCTCTTCGCCCGGCTTCATCGGGTGGATGTTCGAGAGAAAGATCCAGTCGGAGATCGCCGAGCCGGTGCCGAGCATCGCGGCGCCCTTGATCACGATTCCGTCCGGCTCTTCGCGCAGCACGCCCGCATAGAGAAAATCGTCCTTTTGCTCGTTCGCCGCCTTCGAGCGATCGATCTGCGGCGGGACGATCGTGTACGTTGCGTAGAGGTCTTCGTCGCGCAGACGCTCGTAGAAGGCGACGACGTTCTTCGCGAAGCGGTCGCCGCCGCGCGCGAACAGGCTCGGCCAGCTCGCGAACCCCGCGAAGAAGCCGGCGACGTGATCGGGCGTACGGCCCATGAAGCCGAACGACTCCTCGGCCCAACGTGCTATGGCAAGCCGGCGCAAGCGCAAGTCGTCCTTCGTCCGCGGGATCATGTAGACGCGGTTGACGGGCTCGCCGGTCTTCGGCGACGGATACGTCATCAGTTCGCGATTGCGCGGATCGCGTGCGAGGTCGAAGAGCCCCGCGATCGACTGCACGGCCGCGGCGAACGCGGGATGCGTGGTCACGTCGCCCGCAAGCTCGCCGTCGATGTAGACACGGCGGCGGTCCCGCAAGCCGGCGATGTATTCCGATCCTGACCGCATGCGCCGACCTCCGAACACGTGTTTCGGGATCGTACTGCGAGCGGCTAGGTTATGTCAAACGTTAGGGTGCGGCGCCATAGACGGCCTCGGCCTGCACCGTCTCACAGCCCTGGTCGCCGTCGCAGGGATCGCCCGCGTACGGGTGGCTCAACACCGCGACCGTTCGGGCGATGCCTTTGGCCGCCGCGGGCGTGAAATCGTGGGCGAAGTACCCGACCAGCATCATGAGCGCCATCGCAGCGATCCGGAGCAGCGTTTTCGAGACGCGCGAGCGCAGCCGATAGCTGCGCAACGTGATCGGCAGCTTGATCGATTCGAACAGAGCCTGCTGATGCTCGGCGTCGAGAAATCTGAGCTTGAGGCCGCGATCGCGAATGGCTCTGCGCCAAGTCTCGAACTCGAACTTTCGCCACTCGACCTCATTGGAAACGTGCGGGCGCCTCATGATGTACTCATCGGCATCTTCGGCGCGCCGCACGGGCGCCGCCGCTATCACTTTCCACAGCGCCGAAGTTCCGCTTTGCAACAAACGGACATGACGACTAAAGTCGGATCGGCTACGAAAGCTCCGTGACCAGATCGCGGATCCAGCGCGGTTTCCGCAACGGCTCGATCCGGACGGTCGCCCCTTCGACCGCGCGCCGCGTGCACAGGTAGTCGGGCTTGCCGTCGATCGTCGCCGAACATTCCTTGCACGCGTTCGCGCGGCACGAAAAGCGCACCGCAAGCGACGGATCGACGTTTTGACGGATCCAAATCAGCGCGTCGAGCAAGGTCAGCCCAGGCTCGAACGGGATCGTGTACTCGCGGACACTCGGCTCCTGGCCGGGCAGCCCCCGCGTCACCGCAAGCGTCGTCGTCTTCACAGGGCTCAGGATGAGCCTCGTGCAGCGGCGCCAGGATGGCGAGGAGCTGCCAGGGCGACCGCCGGCGCGACGTCCTCGATGTGCCAGCCGTCGGGCCCGAGCCGGAACGCTCGGCTGACCGCAACCTCGTCCTGCTCGGGAAAGTCCAAGCGGACCTGCGCACCGCGCGTCTCACGACGCGCCAGCGCACCGCGCACGATCGTCTCGCTGACCGCAATCATGTTTTGCAGCTCGACCTTTTCCTGAAGGTTGATCGCAAAGGCAGGCTGCGGCGCGAGCGCCGTGCCTTCGACCTCATCCTTGAGAGCGGCGAGCTCATCGAGGGCGATCGCGAGCCCGTCGGCAGTGCGCAGCGGTCCGGCCCCGGTCTCCATGATGTTCTGCAACCGAACTCGCAATGCACCGATTGGGACGTCGTCGCGCTCGACCTTGCGCGGATGCCACAAATGCTGCAACCGCGTCCACTCTTCTCGCGTCACGTGATCCAGCACGCGCGGTCCGCTCGCGGAGGAGCGCGCCGCCGCGGTCTCACCGGCGATCCGGCCGGTGACGAGCGCTTCCGTAATCGCATTGCCCGACAGGCGATTGGCGCCGTGCATCCCGTAGATCGCCTCGCCGCAAGCGAGCAGGCCGTCGACGCCGGTCCGCATCGCCGTATCGACCTCGATGCCGCTCAGGAAATAGTGCGCGGTCGGTGCGACCTCGACCATGTCGCGCGTCAAGTCGATCCCCTGCTGCTCGAGGATCCCGATGACGGGACCGAAGCCCTCCTTGAGCTTCTCCGGTTCGATCATGCGGAAATCCAGCCACACGCCGCCGTGCGGCGAGCCGCGGCCGGCTTCGACTTCGCTCAAGATCGCGTAGCTCGCTTGATCGCGGGGCGCGCTGTACTTCCCCGAGACCTCGCCCGTGTAGTGGTGCATGAACTCTTCGAACTTGCCGTTGAGCAGCCGGCCGCCGAGCTTGTAGCGGAACGGGTCCCACATGATCGGATCGAGGTGGACGAGCGGCGGATACAAGTGTGCGATCGGGAAAAATTGGACGAACTCCATGTCGCGCAAGGTTGCCCCGGCCTCGGCGGCGAGGACGAACCCGTCGCCGGTCATGTTCGACGACGCGCTGTTGCGCTTGTAGACCGCGGTGAGACCGCCGGTCGCGACGATCACCGTGTGCGCGCAGATCGCAACGGGCGCTAAGTCTTCGATCGCAAAGCCGATCGCGCCGGTGACCCGTTCGCCGTCCTTGACGATCTTCGTCACCATCACGTTCGCGAGGCGGCGGATCTTCTGGTGGCGACGCACGACGCTGCGCAAAGCTTGCGAGACCGCGTCGCCGGTGCGCAGCACGTCGACGTAAACGCAGCGGCGGCGCGAGTGTCCGGGCGCGACGACTTGGCTGTACTTTCCGTCGGGCGTGCGCGCCCAGTTCGCGCCGTATTTTTCGACTTCGAGGATCACTTCGGGGCCGCGCGCGCAGATCGCGCGGACGATCGCGGGATCGGCCAAGCCGCGCGCGCCGGCGAGCGTATCCTCGACGTGCAAATCGACGCTGTCCGGCTCGGCAGACGCGAGCGCGACCGCCGTCGTCATCTGAGCCATGATCGTCGCGCCGCCCCGGCCGATCAAGCTCTTGTCCGCAATGACGACCGTTCGACCCGCCGAAGCCGCGGCGTGCGCGGCCATCAGCCCGGCAGCGCCGGACCCGATCACGAGCACATCCGCGTTATATTGCATGCGCTTCACTACTGTAGTTGTTTGGCGGCCCCTCGGGGAATGGTGCTTCGATGGGAAAAGTCGAGGGCCGCCGAGGCTGGGGGGCCCCAAGCTTCGCTTGGGGGGCGCGCAGCCTGGGGCGGAGCGCCTTAAAACCGGCATGAGACCACGTCGTGCTCCGCGCGTCGTCGACGCACTGGGGGATTGGAAGCTCGGCGAAGGGCCACTTTTCGAACGGCTCGCCGACGCGATGCGCGTCTCGATCGAACGCGGGACGTTACCGATCGGCGCGCGGCTTCCGTCGGAGCGGACGCTCGCCAACCAATTGCGCCTTTCGCGCAGCACGGTCGTCGCGGCGTACGAGCGCCTCAAGGCCGAGCGCCGGGTCCATACCCAACGCGGCAGTGGGACCTACGTCGGCGGCGACGCCGCGATCCCGAGCGGTCGGACGATTGCGGCCGATCATCTCATCTCCATCCTCGATACGCGCCACGAACCGTCGCGCGCCGTCGAATTCACGGTCGCCGCCCTCCCCGGATCGCGCGAGCTCACCGTGGCGAACGAGGCCGTCGCGCGCTATCTCGGCGCACTCGCGCACGAAACCCTCGGTTACGTCCCGCTCGGCCTGCCCGCGTTGCGCCGGCAAATCGCGCAAACCTATACTTCGCGCGGATTGGAGACGAGCGAGGATCAAATACTCGTGACGACGGGGGCGCAGCAAGCGATCTATCTCGTCGCGCAGCTCTTTGCCGGCGAACGCATCGCCATCGAAGACCCGACGAATCCCGCCTCGATCGATGCCTTCCGCGCGAACGATGCCGAGCTGATCGCGCTCCCGATCGACTCCGAAGGCGCCGCTCCGAAAGCGATCGAGAGCGCGGCCCCGGCGATCGTCCCGCGCGCCGTCTACGTCGCGGACACGTACAATAACCCGACGGGGACCATGCTCTCGCGGCAGCGCCGCGAGCGGTTCGTCGCGCTCGCCCGCAATCGTCATTTCACGCTGATCGAGGACGAGACGCTCTGCGACATCTCGCTCGAGGAGGCCGAGCCTCCGGCGCCCATGGCGGCGATCGATCCGCGCGCGGCGGTGATCTCGATCGGCTCGGCCTGCAAACTGTTCTGGGGTGGCTTGCGCATCGGCTGGATCCGCACGAGCGCCGACGTCATCGCGCAACTGTATCCGCTCAAAACGGTCGCCGACTTGGGGACCTCGCTCGTCAGCCAAGCGCTGACCACGGAGCTCTTGCCTTTGCGCGAGCGCGTCCGCCGCGAACGGCGCGCGCAGCTGCGCGAACGCTATGCCGTCGTCGAGGAATCGCTGCGCCGGCTGTTGCCGGAGTGGTCGTGGGAGCGGCCGCGCGGCGGTTCGTCGTTGTGGATCGAGCTCCCGCGCGGCAACGCGGCAGCCTTCGCGCAGTTCGCGGCGCGCTACGACATCAAGATCGCCCCCGGCCCCGTCTTCTCGGTCGCAGACCGGCATCAGCGCCGGCTGCGACTGCCGTTCGTGCTCGACCCCGATGAGCTCGCGGCCGGGATCGAGCGGCTCGCGCACGCCTGGGCGCTCTACACGCCGCACTCGATGACGATGGCCCTCGACGCGGTAATTTAGATATGCGCGCGATCTGTCTTGCGTTCTTCGTGGTTCTCGCTCTTGCAACTGCGGGCGATGCAAGCGCGCCGGCTGCGGTCCCGGTCTTCGCTTACCACCGCGTCGACGCGGTTATCCCCAAAGATCCGATCGGGAACGAGCTCACGGTGACGCCCGCGCAGCTGGAAATGCACCTACGCTACCTGCAAGCCCACGGGATTCGCGCGATCACGGCGAGCGAGCTCGTCGATCGTCTGGCGCGCGGGGGACCGCTCGATCATGTCGTGGTCTTGACCTTCGATGACGGCTATCTGGACGCGCGCACCGACGCGCTCCCGCTCCTCGAAAAGTACGGCGCGAAAGCGACCTTCTACCTGATCTCGCATACGATCGGGACGCCGAACCATTTGGCGTGGTCGGACATCCGCGAACTCTTGCGGGCCGGAATGGAGATCGGCGCGCACGGCGCCGATCACCTCGACCTCTCACAGATGTCGCCGGCCGAGCAAACGGCACAGGTGACTCGCTGCATCACGACGATCGAGCGCTACACCGGGGTCCGGCCGCGCACGTACGCGTATCCGTCGGGTCAATATGACTCCGCAACCTTGGAAGTGATGCGCGCGAACGGGGTCGCTGCAGCCTTCACGATGCAATACGGTCTCGTGCGCTCGTTGCGCCGCCCCTACGAGATGCCGCGCGTCCGCATCAACCGCACGACCGCCGAAGCGACGTTCGAGGCCGCGGTAGCGACGCAATGATCGTCCGCAGCCTCACCTGCGCGGCCTTCGCATGGGGGCTTTTCTCGCTGCGCGCCGAGGCGGCCCCGCTCCCGTCGTCGCTGGCGGCACCCGCGCCCTTCCCGCTCGTCACGGCGACCTTCTTGCGAAGCGAGTTCGTCGCGCCGGGCGTCGTCCGCGGCGATTACCGCCTGTTGACCTCGAGCGGACCGCTCCATGTCAGCGTCGTCGCAGTCGATCTGCACGAGCCGACCGTGCGCCTCGATGCAGTCACCGCATACGATCGCATGATCTCGCCGGGAGAGACGATCTCGGCGATGGCCGCTCGGACCGGCGCGATCGCCGGGATCAATGCCGATTACTTCGACATCGGACAAACGAATCAGCCGCTCAATATCGTCGTCCGCAACGGTGCGCTCTTGCATGCACCGAGCACCCGCGCGACGCTCTCGGTCATGCGCGATGGAAGCATCCGCTTCGGGACGTATCGCCTCAGCGGCGACGGCACGACCGATCCGCCGCTCGACGACGTCGCAGCGGCGCTGGGCGGCGGACCGTTATTAATAGCGAACGGCCGGCCGGCAGTCGATCCCAACGCGCCGGCGCCCGAGGAGACGAACCTGCGCTTCCCGGTCGCCGGGATCGCGACCCAGACCGACGGAACCGTTTTGATGATCGCGGTCGACGGCCGACTTCCGCGTCTCTCCGTCGGCTTGACTCGGCCGGAGCTCGGGGCGCTGATGCTCGGACTCGGCGCGAGCGACGGGATGGCGACGGATTCGGGCGGGTCGGCGACGCTGGTTGCGCGCGTCCTGGGCGAGCGTTTTCCCCGCCCCCTCAACACGCCGTCGGACGGGATGGAACGTCCGGTCGCCGACGGGCTCTTCATTTATAGCAGCGCGCCGAACGGACCGCCGGCACGCCTGGTCTACCGCCCGAGGACGATCCGCGCGCTGCCGAGCGTCACGGTCAGTTTGCGCGGAGCGATCACCGATGCCGCAGGTCACCTCCTCGACGAGCCGGCTCCGCCGTGGATCATCACCACTCCGGCCGTGCCCGGAGATGGAACAGCCGTCAAGCAAGTCGGTTCGCTCGAGGCGCGGATCCCCGTCCGCGTCGTCGATCGCATTACGAGCCTGAGCGTTTCGCCGCCGCGCCCGAACCCCGATCCCGGCGCGACGATCGCGCTCTCCGCGATCGGACTCGACGCGGACATCGTCCCGATTCTCGTCGGCGGACGCGTCCGCTGGTCCGCGAGCTCCGGCGCGATCGATGCAGCCGGGCGGTTTCACGCGGGCGCGCACGATTCGATCGTCACTGCGAGTGCCGGCGGCGCGACCGAGCAGGTCGTCGTCCTCGTCGGCCGCCGTCTCGCCCGCGCGCGCTTCTTCGACGGCGCGTTGCGCTGGAATTTCGTCACCGTACCGGCCAACGGGCCGGGCGGCCTCGCGCTCGACGAAACGTGCCGATGCATGCGATTGCGCTACGATTTCACGACCGCGGAACGTGCGGCATATGCAGCGGGAGAGATCGCGCTCCCGAAACGAGCCGTCGGTTTTGGGTTCGACGTTTTCGGCGACGGCGCCGGCGCGGCGCTGCGCGTGACCTTGATCGATCGCGACGGCCGGATGCAGCGCGTGACGCTCGCGCGCCGCGTCGACTGGTCGGGATGGCGGCGCATCGAGGCGCCGATCCCGGATGACTTGACCCCGCCGATTCGTCTCGTCTCGCTCTATGCGGTGGGGACGCTCGGCGATGCGCCGGTGCACGCGAGCGGAGCGCTCGCATTTCGCGATGCGTCGCTCGTCATCGCCGGGACGCCGTAGTGCGACGACTCTATCTACTCGTTGCAATCGTCGTCGTGACGCTCAACTTGCGGCCGGCACTGGTGACGATCGGTCCGGTCCTCCCGCTGATCGGTCAGTCGCTCTCGCTGTCGTCGGCCGCGCTCGGCGTTTTGACGTCGCTGCCGATCCTCATGTTGGGAATCGCGGGCGGGATTGCGGAGCCGTTTGGGCGGCGGATCGGATGGAGCACCGGCGTCGTCGTCGCGTCGATCCTCGTCGCCGCCGGGATCGCGCTGCGCAGCACCGGAAGCGTCGGCGCGCTCTTCGCCGGTGCCGTCCTCTTAGGTGCCGGTATCGGCCTGGGGAACGTCTACGTCCCGACCTTGCTCAAGTGGGGCTTCAGCGAACGCTTGGGCCTCGCCATGGGGATCTACACCTTTTGCTTAGCCGCCGGCGCGATGCTCAGCGTCGGCGTGACGCCGCTGTTCTTAGCGCTGTTCGCCGATGACTGGAAGCCGACGCTCGGCGTGTGGGCGATCCCCGCGATCGTCAGCGTCGTTGCGTGGCTGCCGCTCCTGCGTCTCCACGGCAGCGCAACGGCAACGCCGCTCCCGCCGGTTCCGCTCTGGCGCAACCGGTTAGCCTGGGCTGTCACGGGCTACATGGGTTTTCAGTCGATGCTGTTCTATTCGCTCGCGTCGTGGTACCCTGCGCTGCTGCACGAGCGCGGCCTCGCGGTCGCGACGACGAGCCTCAATCTCTCGATCCTCTTCGTGACCCAAACGATCTTTGCACTGATCGTCCCGATCGTGCTCGTCCGCGTGGCGCGCCAAGAAGTCATCGGCGTCGCGCTCCCTGCCGTCGTCATGATCGGGATCGTAGGCGCATTCTACGGCCCGCTTGCATGGATCCCGGTTTGGTCGGCGCTGATCGGTCTCGCGCTCGGCGGCATCTTTGGCGTCGCGCTCTCGTTCATGGTTCTGCGCGCACGCCATGTCGAGTCCGCCGCGCGCCTTTCGGGAATGGCGCAGACCGTCGGTTACGTCTTGGCATCGCTCGGGCCGCTCGGCATCGGTCTCCTCCACGCGGCACGCGACCCGCGGCTCGCCACAACGGCCTGGCTCGTCCTTCTCGCGTTCACGACGGCGACATTCGGCACAGTCGCCGGTCAAAACGCATTCGTCGAAGGCGAAGCGGCGCTTACCTAGCGCCGAACGCGCGCGCCAACCGCTGGACGCCCTCGGCGATCCGCTCCTCGTCGAGCTCGGCGAAACCGAGGACGAACTCACCCTCGCCGCCGCCAAGGAGGTAGAGCGGCTGCGCGTTGGTCAACGAGACGCCCTCACGCGCGGCGCGCAGCACGAGCTCGTCGTTGGGTACCTCGATCGAGAACTTCGCCAGAAGGTGCATCCCGGCGCTCTCACCTCGCACCGCGACGTTCGTTCCGAACGCCGTCTTCAGCTGGTCGATGAGCGCGTTGCGGCGCCGCTCGTAGAGACCGCGCATGCGCCGCACGTGCCGTTCGAAGTGTCCTTCGTCGATGAAATCGGCGAGCGCGTACTGCTCGATCAGCGGCGATTGACGGTCGCTGTATGCCTTGGCGCGGACGAAGACTTCGACGAGCGCCTTGGGAACGACGACGTAGCCGATGCGCAACGCGGGGAAAAGCACCTTCGAGAATGTCCCGACATAGATCACGCAGCCCGCTTCGTCGAGCCCTTGTAATGCTGGGATCGGCCGCTCCGCGTAGCGGTACGCGCTATCGTAATCGTCTTCCAAGACGATCGCGCCGGCGCGGTGGGCCCAGCGAAGAAGCTCGATCCTCCGGCGCAGCGGGAGCGTGACGCCGGTCGGGAATTGATGCGACGGCGTAACGTAGATCAAGCGGATCGCGTGCGCGTGCCGCTCGAAGAGTTGCTCGACGCATAGGCCTTGGTCGTCGACCGGGATCGGGATCAGGCGCGCGCCTTGCGCGACGAAATTGCGCCGCGCTCCCGGATAGCCGGGATCTTCGACCGCCACGGCGTCGCCTCGATCGATGAGCAGACGGCTGGTCAGATCGATCGCTTGTTGCGAACCGCCGACGATGACGATATTTTCCGCGCCGCAACGGACCGCTCGTGCCCGAGAGAGATAACGCGCGATCGCCTCGCGCAAGGGCCGGTGTCCGGCCGGATCCGGGGTGTAGTCGAGCATCGCGGCGCTCGCCTTGCAGTGGCGCGCGAGCAGTTTCCGCCACGTCTCGACCGGGAAGCGATCGAACGCCGGACGGCCGTCCCGAAAGTTGATCGCGTTTGCGGGGACGCGCGGCTCGAGCGGTACGGCCGCGCGGAGTTCTTCGGCGAATGCCGAGAGCTCGACGACGGCGCTGGACGCGCGCTCGACGCCCTCAGGCGGGAGCGAGCGATCGAGTTCGTCCGGCAGATGGGCGCTGACGTACGTCCCCGAACCGCGCCGCGCTTCCAGGTAACCTTCGTTCAAAAGCTGGGCAAAACTCTGGATGACGGTTGCGCGCGAGAGCCTGAGCGACTCGGCGAGGTAACGCGTCGACGGCAGCCGCTGGCCCGGGCTGAGGCGCCCGATCACGATCGAGCGCCGCAGTTCCTTATAGAGCTGGTCGTGCAGCGGCGTTTCGGCGGAGTCGGGAAGCGAGATGGCGAGATCGATCATAGGTTGGCTAAAGTGGTCTGGTCGGGGTTGACCAAAATGGTACTCTTCCAGACCGCCTTCCGCACTACGCGCGTGGCCAAAGGTTCACCCGGGCGTTTGTGCGTGGAGTCGATCTTGGACCAAACGAGTACCACGACGGTCAATTGTTAACGAAACGGCGCATTGACGCTTCGCGAGCCCTTCGTATAGTTTGCCCATGGTAAGCAATGTTTCGACGCTGAAGACCGGCGTACTCAACTTCTGGGAAGTCCTCGCGCAATCGATCGCGCTGATCTCGCCGACGATGACTGCGGCATTGATCATCCCGTTGATGTTCTCGACCGCGGGGAACGCCGGCTGGTTCGCCTATGCCGCCGGCGCAGTCATGGCGCTCTTCGTCGCGCTGAACCTCAACCAATTCGCCAAACGTTCCGCGACGACCGGATCGATGTACAACTATTCGGTCACCGGGCTCGGTCCGACGGGCGGCGCGCTGGCGGGTTGGTCGCTCATTTTTGCGTATACCTTCATCGGCTGCGCCGGCATGACCGGCTTCACGACGTTCGCCCAGCAGCTGCTGGGATTCGTCGGGCTCAACATACCCGCTGCCCCGTTACTTGCAATCTGCGTGTTCTTATGCTGGGCTTGCGCGTACAAAGACATCCGGCTCTCGGCAATCTTGACCCTCGCCCTCGAAGGGATCTCGGTCACCTTGATCCTGGTGCTGATCGCTGCGGCCCTCGGCGCTAAGGGCTTCGCGCCCGATACGGCGCAGCTGACGCTCTCCGGAGCGAATATCTCCGTCATCGCGCTCGGCGTCATCGTCGCAATATTCAGTCAGGTCGGGTTCGAAGCGGCGACCGCGTTCGGCCAAGAAGCGAAGAATCCGCTTAAAACGATTCCGCGGGCGGTGATCGTTAGCCTGATCGTCACCGGCATTTTCTTCGTCATCGTCACCTACACCGAGACGATGTGGCTAGCGAACGCCAAGCCTACCCTCGACAAGCAGACGGCTCCGCTGACCACCTTGGCCGGCATGCTGCACATGGGCTACTTCGCGGCTCCGATCGACTTCGGCGCAATGATCAGTTTCTTCGGCCTCGCGCTCTCGTGCATGAACTCCGGGGCGCGGATCATGTGGTCTATGGGCAGGCACGGCGCGATGCACGACGTCTTCGGAAGCACGCATGAAACCAATGCAACGCCTGACACCGCGATCACCGTCATGGCTGCGCTCGAGTTCATCATCCCGACCTGCATGATTCTGGGAGGGATGGCGGTGACCGACGCGTTCAACGATGTCGGAACGTTCGGCGCAATCGGTTTCACGGTCGCATACGTCTTCATCTCGCTGGCCGCACCGGCATATCTGAAGAAGCTGGGCGAACTCAAGCCGCTCGACATGGCGATTTCGGCAGCGGCAGTCGTCTTGCTCTTAGGGACGATCGTCTTCGGCTTCTTCATCCCGCCGCCGGCGCCGCCCGTGAACTACTTCCCGTACATCTTCATTGCGTACTTCCTCATCGGACTCGCCTGCTTCATGCGGATGAAGAACAAACCGAACGCCGACACGATGATGATGCCCCCGGCGATGCCACCCTCAGCAGTGATGCATGAAGTCGCCTGAGTTCCAAACGGCGACGGTAGTCGGCGGCCTCGTTACCGCGCTCCGCCGCTATCCCGTGAAGTCGATGCAAGGCGAGACGACGGAATCGGCGACGATCACGATGCGCGGCGTTTTGGGAGACCGGTTCTTCGCGCTCATCGACGCCGAGACCGGGAAGGTCGCGAGCGCGAAGAATCCGCGCAAGTGGCCGGGGCTCTTCGGCTACAGCGCGACGTTCGTGACACAGCCCACGAACGGATCTGCCCCTAAGGTGCAGATCGTGCTCCCCGACGGCGAGACGGTGACGACAGACCAGCGCGATGCCGCGTCGATCCTGTCGCACCGTCTCGGCCGCGCGGTGATGATCGCATCGTCGGTCCCGGATAAGCCGATGCTCGAAGAATACTGGCCCGACATCGAGGAGTTGCCGCATCGCGACGACGTGACCGAGGAAGCGATGCCGCCTGGGACCTTCTTCGACTGTGCCTCGGTCCACGTCTTGACGACCGCGACCCTGCGCCGCTTCAAAGAGCTCTATCCCGGCGGACATTGGGATGTCGCTCGTTTCCGGCCGAACATCTTGGTCGAGACCGGCGACGATGCCCCCGGCTTCGTCGAGAACGCGTGGGTCGGTCGCACCGTGCGCGTAGGCGGCGCGACGCTCAAGATCACGGGCGGAACGCCTCGCTGCACGATGACGACTTTGGCTCAAGGAGACCTCCCGGCCGATAATAACATCCTGCGCACGGCGGCCCAGCAAAACGACGCCCACATCGGCATCTACGCAACGGTCCTCGCGCCGGGAGAAGTGCGCTGCGGCGACGCCGTAACCGTCACCTAGGTCGCGCCGAATACTGGAACGAACGCATCTGAGGTGCGTTCGTTTCTCTGGTACGCCGCAGCCGCGGTCTTGGAGATCGCCGGCTGTTCGGCGTTTTGGACGTGGCTGCGCCAGGGCGGAGCCGCCGCGATCTATGTCCCTCTCGGCCTGACGATTCTCGCCGCCTTCGCGGCGGCGCTCACGCGGGTCGACGTCGCGTTCGCCGGCCGTGCATTCGCCGCGTACGGCGGGATCTACGTCACCGCGTCGCTCGCCTGGCTCACGTTCGCCGAGCGGCGCATTCCCGACCAATGGGATCTGATCGGCGCCGCGATGTGCATCGGCGGCGCAGCCATCATCGTCCTCGCCCCGCGCGGGTGAGCTCGTGAAGATCGCGATCGTCGGCCTGGGCCGGATGGGTTCGGCGCTGCGTTCCGGTTTCGCATGGGATGCTCGCGTCACGAACGTAACGGGGACGCGCAGCGGCGACGACAACGTGCGCGCGATCGACGGCGCCGACGTCGTCGTCCTCGCGGTGAAACCACATCACGCGCGAACGGTCATCGAAGAGCTTGCGCCGCATCTCGGTGCCGCTCTGCTCGTCTCGATCTGCGCCGGGATTCGGCTCGACGACCTCACGCTGTGGTCGGGCGGGCATCGCCGGATCGTCCGCGCGATGACGAACACGCCGGCGCTCGTCGGAGCAGCGATGACGGTCCTCGCGCCGGCGGCCGATCTTCCGGCCGCAGATCTGGAACTCGCACGCTCGCTGTTCGCCGGCCTCGGGCAAACGGAGATCCTCGACGAAGCGCTGTTCGACGCCGTCACCGCGCTCAGCGGATGCGGACCGGCGTACGTTTTCTCCGTCATCGAAGCGCTCGCCGACGGCGGAATCGCGCTCGGCATCCCCGCGAAGGTCGCACGGAAACTCGCGGCGCAGACCATCCTCGGCTCGACGAAGCTGTTCGTCGAACGCGAGGCCGAGCCGGCGGAATTGCGCGAAGAAGTTGCGACGCCGGGCGGGGCGACCGTCGCAGGGTTGCACGTCTTGGAGGCCGCCAAGCTGCATCAGACGTTTGTCGACGCGGTCGCTGCGGCGGCCCGCCGCAGCGCTGAACTGCGCGGCAAATGAGAAAGGCCCGCACCGTTCGAAGAGCGCGACGTGCCGTTCCGTGTCCTCTATGCCGATCCACAGTGGGCCGTACGCGACGGCCGTCCCGACCCGGCTCAAACATCGATCGAACGCGACGTCTACGATAACCGCTTTTCCCTAGAGCTCGGCATCTTCGCGGACGGCGCGTACATTCGGGAAGGTCCCCGGTTCCTCGAACACGCCCGCGGCGCCGATGCGATCCTGATCTCGCGAGTGCACATCACGCCGGAGGTCGTCGGGGCGATACGGCCGAGCTGCAAGGTCGTCGTCCGGCAAGGGATCGGCTACGACACGCTCAATCCGCCGCTGCTTAGAGAGAACGGGATCCTCGGGTACACGGTCCCGGACTACTGCATCGACGAGGTCAGCAACCATACGCTCGCGATGATCCTTGCGCTCGAACGGCGGATCGTCGCCCAGAACGCTCGGGTCAAGGCCGGTCGATGGGGCGCCCACATGACCGGATATCCGCGCCGGCTTTCGCACTGCACGCTCGGCATCATCGGCTTCGGGCGCATCGGGACGGTGACGGCACGCAAAGCCTCCGCGATCTACGGCCGGACGATCGCGTACGACCCGTACGTCAGCGCCGACCTCATGGCGGCGCACCGCGTTGAACGGCGCGAGCGGCTCGATGCGCTCCTCTCCGAAGCCGACGTCGTCGCAATTCATGCGCTCCTAAACGAAGAGACACGGCATTTGATCGACCGCTCGTCGATCGCGCTCATGAAGCCCGACGCGATCCTGGTGAATACCGCACGCGGCGGAATCGTCGATCCGGAAGCGGTTTTGGAACGGCTCGAGGCCGGAAAACTCGGCGGCTACGCGTCGGATGTCTTCCACCCCGAGGATCCCAACGCGCACCCCGTCAACAAACGCATCCTCGGTTTCGAAAACGCGATCGTCAGCTCACACTGCGCATTTCTTTCCGCAGAGGCCGAGGTCAGCATCCGCCGCCGCGTTGCCGCGTTGATCGTCGAGATTCTAACGACCGAGAACAGGCCGGCACTCGGACGCGTCGCGTGACGATGTGGATCCTGCTCGTCGCGGCCGCGGTCGCGGCCGCTTTCGGCATGCAGTACGTCGCGATGCCGGCGCCCTGGATGATCGGACCCTTGATCGCGGGGATCGCCTTCGCGTGCGCCGGCGTGCACCGTCGACTGCCCCGTTCGTTCTTCATCGCCGCTCAGGCCGTGATCGGCTGCCTCTTCGCTCAGGCCTTTACGCCGACGGTCGTCGGTTCGCTCGCGTCACATTTTCCAGCGATGTTCGTCATCGTGCTGCTGATGGTCGCCGTGACTGTCTTTTGCGGCTGGGCGCTCAGCCGCATCAGCTCGCTCCCACCGATGACGGCGGCATTCGGCTCGACACCCGGGAATGCGGCAGCGATGATCGCGATGAGCGCCGATTTTGGGGCCGATCCGCGCATCGTCGCGTTCATGCAGTACATCCGCGTGATCCTCGTCATCATGACGGCCTCGCTCGTTACGCGTTTCGTCTTTCACGATACGGTCGGCGCAAATCCACTACTGGCGCGCACGACCACCTCGACGCTCGGCACGGTCGAAAGTTACGGCGCCACCCTGGTGATCGCGGTCGTCGGCGTCCTGCTCGCGCGGCGTGCCCACTTGCCGTCGCCAAACGTCATCGGCCCAATGGCGCTCGGCGCTACGCTCTCCGGCTTCAACGTCGTCCATCTAGCGCTGCCACTGTGGATCCTCGATGCCGCATATCTCGCGGTCGGACTCTCGATCGGGCTATTATTCACGGTCGCCGCGCTCAAGTACGTCTTCTCGATCTTGCCGCAACTCCTCACATCAACGGTTCTCTTGGTCGTGCTCTGCGCCGTTCTCGCGGCTGCGTGGTCCAGACTCGGACACATCGACCCGTTTACCGCGTATCTCGCAACGAGCCCGGGCGGGCTCGATTCGGTCGCGATCATCGCGTTCACCGGCGGCGGCGACGTACCGGTCGTTCTCTCGTCGCAGGTGCTGAGGCTCTTCGTCGTCGCGCTCTTGTGCCCGTCGCTGGCACGCTACATCGGGCGCATGATTCCCTCGCCGAGGTCCGCGTGACTCGATGCCGGAGCTACCGGACGTCGCCGCCTACATCAGCGCACTCGAACGACGCATCGTCGGCCGGCCGCTCGAAGGGGTGCGTGTGGCGAGTGTCTCCCTATTGCGCACAGCCGATCCGCCGCTCGCAGACGTGGAAGGACGCGTCGTGCACGAGATTCGGCGCCTCGGCAAGCGCATCGCTATCGGCCTCGAGGACGATCTATGGCTGGTGATCCACCTGATGATCGCCGGACGCCTCCAGTGGCGACCGCCGGCCGCGAAGCTTGCGGGACGCAACGACCTCGCGGCTTTCGATTTCCCTAACGGCACGCTGGTGCTCACGGAAGCCGGCACGAAACGCCGTGCATCGCTGCACCTTATCCGGGGCGAAGAAGCGCTCTACGCACTCGACCCCGGCGGCATCGACGTCTTCGGATCCGATCTCGACGCGTTCCGGCGCGCGCTCACCGTCGAGAACCGCACGCTCAAACGCGCGCTCACCGATCCGCGCATCGTCAGCGGGATCGGCAACGCCTATTCCGACGAGATCCTCCATGCGGCGCAGCTTTCACCGATCGCGCTCACGCACAAACTGACGCCCCACGAATGGGAGCGGTTGTTCGCAGCGACGTGCAAGACGCTGCAGTCCTGGATCGAGCGCTTGAGCGCGGAAACGGGCGAGGGTTTCCCAAAGCGCGTAACCGCGTTTCGCAAAGACATGGCCGTCCACGGCCGCTTCGGCAAGCCCTGTCCGCGATGCGGCCAGCCGGTGCAGCGCATTCGTTATGCCGACAACGAGACGAACTACTGCCCGCGGTGTCAGACCGGCGGAACATTGCTTGCCGATCGCAGCCTATCGCGACTGCTGAAAGCGGATTGGCCACGCACTCCCGAGGAGCTCGACGAGCTCAAAGGGGGCTAAGGCGGCTGATGGGAGACGTCGCGCTGCTCGTGCGCGTTCTTTACCAGCGCGAGCGACCGATAGACGAAGTGAACGAACTTGCTGTACGGGGCGGTGACGAAGAAACCGACGAGGGCACCCAAATGGACGCCTAGGAGCGTCCCCATCATGTTGGTCGACCGAAACGCGAGGAGCGCGAGTCCCGTGAGGGCGACGAGCTCGAGCGTGGCGAGGAACGCGTAGTCCATCGCGATCATCCGCCCGGACGCCGGTTGTGGATCGCTCGCGCGTTTGATCGCGATGAGACCGGCAGCCCCAACGACGATCCCGATTCCGCCGATCGTCCCAAGGATGACCGGGACGCTGAGCAGCGGATAGGGCGGAAGCCGGCCGAAGAACCCTTGAGCGATCGCAGCTACGGTCGTCGCTGCGAAGTCGCACAGGAAGCCCCAAAAGACCAGCATGTGAAAGACTCTACGCAACTGCGATCCGCGGTGGACGTCGTAGCATCCGCTCCCGCCGCCTTTGAGATAGACGAGTGTCAGGGCATCGTGCAACGCCCTCCCGACCGACGCGGGCGACAGGAACGCAAAGCCCGGGCCGATGTCTGCGGCATAGTCGACCGCACCAATCGCTAGGATGGCGACGCCGTAGAGTGCAAGCGCGATGGCGGGGACGACCAATGCAGAGTAGGGTACAACGCGGTAGAACGCCCCCGAGCCCAGCTGCTGCGTCCATAGCGCTGCGACGCCCGCGCTCGCGACGACGGCGAGTAGGGTGACGACGATGCCGGCGAGCGTGAAGACCGACGCAGCCGTAAGGGGCGTGCGGAAAAATCGCGCGAACACGCGCGGGAAGCCGTAGCGCTCGTACGTTTGCGCCCGTCCCTCGGCTAAGATCGCCGGGACGTTGACGTTGAACTCGTGCGGCGGAGAGAACATGCAGGCGTCGTAACACATCTTGCAGTCGTGGCAAAGGTTCGAAAGATACGCAAGGTCGCGCTCTCCAAACGCCGTGCGCAGCTCCGCGGCGCCGAATACCGCGCAAAAGCCTTCGCAGTAGCGGCATGCGTTGCAGACGGTGAACTGCCGGTCGAGTTCGGCGGTAAGATCAAGCTCGAACATACCGTGCCGCCGCCCTCGTACCTGCGATGCGCCCGAAGACGCTCCCGATCGTCAATCCGAATCCGGCCAGATAGCCGCGCGAGAGGATGTTGCCCGACATGCATTCGCCGGCGGCGAACAAATTCTCGAATGCGTCGCCGTCGTGCCGAATGACGCGCGCGTCGGCATCGACCTCGACCCCGAGATACGTGAACGTGACACCCGGGCGGAGCGGATAGGCGTAGTAGGGGGCAGTGTCGATCCGTTGCGCCCAATGCGTCTTCGGAGGCGTCAATCCGCGCGTGGTGCAATCGTCGAGGACGCCGAGTTGCACCGCCCCACCGGGTGCGACCGACGCGTTGAACGCATCAACGGTCGTCACGAGCCGCGCGGGCTCGAGCTCGAGCAGACACGCCAATTCATGCATCGTCGGTGCACAGAGCGGCCGGTAGACCGCGGGGATGAAATGGCCCATGACCTTCGCGTCAAAAATCGCGAACGCCGTCTGACCGGGCTGTTGTGCTATCAGGTTGCCCCAGATCGCGTAACGCTTCGGCCACAAATCTTCACCCTCGTCATAAAAGCGCTCCCCGAGCCGGTTTACGGCGATGCCGAACGGGATCGCGTCGATCCGGGTCACGATCCCGCCGTCGAATTTTGGGGCACGCGCGTCGACCGCGATGCAATGCAAGCCGCGCGGGTCGCCGGTTTGCCGTGCTCCGACCGCGAACATCGCCTTCAACGCGATACCCTTATTGTACGGCGTCCCACGGATGAGGAAGTGCTCGGCGGCCGGTCCCCAGTACTCTTTGAGCCACTCGACGTCGGCTTCGAAGCCGCCGGCGGCGACGATCGCTGCCCGGCACCGGACGCGGTATTCGGCGCCGTCGCGGTCATACACCACGCTGCGCACCGCCGTTCCATCGCACTCGATCGCGCGAACTGCGGCCTCGTACTCGACCCGCACACCCAGACGAATCGCCGTTTCGTAGTACGTGTTGACCAAGTGCTTCCCACCGCCGAGAAAAAAGCCGTTCGTTCGGCCGAGCTGCAGCGTCCCTCTGAGCGGTCTCTGCCAGCGCACGCCTTGTTGCTGCATCCATTGCGCGAGAGTGAGCGATTCGCGAACCGTGAGCTCCGCGAGCGGACGATTCGTCTCGCCTTCGGTCACGCGCAGCAGATCGTCGAGGAGCTCTTGCTCGGAGTACGTCTCCGTTGCCGCCGCATTCGGACCGTAGTGCGCGAAGCGGATATCTCTCGTATGCCGGGTGTTTCCGCCGCGCAGATGTACCGGCGCAGCCTCGAGCAAGGTCACGGTGGCACCGTTGCGTCGCGCCTGGATCGCCGCGCAGAGCGCTGCGTTTCCTCCGCCGCAGACGACGACGTCGACGTCGCTCAACGCGCTACTTCGAACCGATGGCGCGCATGAATCGGTCGCGGATTTGCGGCGGATCGCGTTCAGGCTCGGCGACCGCGGCGCTCCGATCGATTCGAGCCGCAATCAACGCCGGACCGGTTTCGGCAAGCGCCGCCGCGAGAAGCCGCTCGAAGCCGTCTTCATCTCTCGCCCAATCGCTGCGACGGATTCCCGCGCCGCGGGCGATCTCGACGAGATCGCTCGAACGCGCGGTCGCCGTCGGCTGAACGCCGGTGATTTGATAGGACGCGTTGTCCATCACGAGGAGCGTCAAGTTCGCCGGCGCGATCATCCCGATCGTCGCCAGGCAGCCTAGATTCATCAGCAGCGAACCGTCACCCTCGATCCCGATGACGCGGCGCTTCGGCTGCGCAAGCGCGACCCCAAGCGCGATCGGAAACGCAAGCCCCATGCTTCCGAGCATGTAAAAGTTCTGCGGGCGATGTCCGGCCGCAAAGAGATCGAAATTCGTGTTGCCGATTCCGGCAACCACGGCCTCGTCGCTGAGCCTTGCGACGAGCCGGCGCATCAGGTCGATGCGATGCAGCTCGCTCATGCGCCGAAGACTTTTCCGCCGGTCAGCAGCGGAGAAAGGACGAACGCTACCGGTGCTTGCGTGGCGACGGCTTGTTTGATCGAACGGTCGAGGACGAATTCCAATGTATCGAGGCGCTCGAGCGTATGATGAACGATCCCGAGCGCGTCGCAAACCGGCGCGACGACCCGGCTCGACCACACCTGCCCGATGTTGAATTCTCCGAACGCGCCGCGCTCGGAAACGAGCAAGATCACAGGAATCTGATACGCAACGGCGAGCGAGGCAAGGGCGTTGGGGACGTTGCCGAAGCCGCTCGTCTGCATCATCACGACGCCGCGCATCCCGCCCATCCACGCACCCGCGCAGATTCCTATCGCTTCTTCCTCGCGCGTCGCAGTGAACGCCGTAAAAAACGGGTCGGCGTGGACGCCGTCGATCAGCGGGATGAGGACCTTATCGGGAACATACGTCGTGAGCCGAACGTCGTTGTTCTTGAGCGTCGCAAGGACGACGTCGTGCCAGGCGTCAGTGCTTGCGGAGGGCATCGGCGATCGTCTTCGTCGCGACGAGATCGGCGTACGCGTAATCCTCCGAGATCAGACCGACCGATTGGTGGAATTTGACCGCCTTCTCGAAGCCGGCTTGGCTCGGCATCGGCGACGAGGGGACCGACGTCGCGCGATAGATCTGCAGCGTCAGGTCGAGCGCCTTCGGATCGAGATTCGGATAGAATTCCTTGAGGAGGTCGCGGCTGCGATCGGCATCCTTGGCGATCGTCGTGCATGCTTGCGCGTAGCCGCGGATGAAGCCCTCGACCGCCGGCTGCTTCTTGTCGATCTCGTCTTGGGTCGTAAAGACGACGCCCTGCACTTCGCCCTTCATCGTCGGAATGTCGCCGCGTGCGGGACTGATGAGCGTCTCGCCGATCCCTTCAGCTTCGGCTTGCTGAGCGAGCGGCCACGCAAACGAAACCAGGTCGACGCGGTTGGTGCGCAGCGCTGCGAGGACCGCCGGAATGTTCGCGCCCACGTTGATCAGCTGCACGTCGCGCGTTCGATCGATGTTCCCCTGCTTAAGCAAAAACAGCATGAGCGCTTCGGTCCCGCTCCCCGGTCCTGTGATCCCTATGTTCTTCCCGCGCATCGCCTTGATCCGGTCGGCGAGGCTGCTCCGTTCGCTGACCTTCGCCGCTTGGAGAAACGTCTTCGAGGCGACGATGTCGACGTAATAAGCGTTGACGCTCGGCGTGATGATCTTGACCGACCTCCCGGCCTTCGCAAGCGAGAAGACGTCGGTGATGACCGACGAGCCGATGTCGATGCTCCCGGCCGTGACCGCAGTCCCGACGAGCGCGCCGGTGCTGAATTCGGTCACCTTGCCGATGTCGACGCCGTTCTGCTGAAAATAGCCGAGCTGCTGGGCTACGTAAAGCGGAAAGTGCGCGATCGAGTGGCCGATAGAACCGACCGTCAAATTGGTCACGGCGAGCGCCGGCGAAACGCGAAGGAGTGCCGGGGCGGTCGCCGCCGCGGCGGCTGCTCGCAAAAAGGCCGGGCGGGAGAGCGGTGCCTGCATGCTGACCTCAGTTCATACGTAGCGAGAGATTTGCTTCGACCTTCCAACGTGACGTGTACCGGTCGATCGCGTCGACCAGGGCGTTGAGGATCGTCGCAAGGATCGTCAATACGATGAGCGCCGCGAAGACGCCCGCCGTGTCGAACTGGCTGGCTGCTGATTCGATCAGATAGCCGATGCCCCGGTTACTCGCGATCAACTCTCCGACGACGGCGCCGATCAGCGCGTACGGGATCGCGATACGGGCGCCGGTCAAGGCTGAGCTCATGGCGTGCGGGACGATCACCTTGAGCAGAATCGTTCGGGAATCTCCGCCCATGAGCCAGACGGCGTTGACGAGATCGGGATCGACGTTGCGCACCCCCGCGAGCGTGTTGAAAAAGACGATGAAAAAGACGGTAACCGTCGCCAGGACGACCTTCATCGTCAAACCGACGCCGAACCAGACGATGAAGAGCGGAGCAAGCGCGACCTTCGGAATCGAGTAGACGCTGATGATGAACGGATCGAGCACCGCGCCGAGCGTGCGGTTCGGACCTAGGATGAAACCCGCGGCGATGCCGGCGATCGCGCCGCAGGCGAAGCCGGCGACCGTCTCCTCGACCGTGATGAATGTGTGGAACCAAATCGTCCCGTCGGCGATCCACTGCAGTTCGCGGTTCCAGATCGCGCTCGGACTGCTGACGTAAAATGCCAGCGTCTTCGACGACGAGACCGACTGCCACGCCGCGAGAATCGCTGCGAGAAGGACGAGACGCCAAACGACAACGTATCCCGGCTTCATGAGGCGACCTCCGTGGCCGGCGAGCCGGCCGAGAGCGCTTCCCAGAGGCGTTCCTCGATGACGTGGAACTCCGGACGGCGCCTCACGGCGATCACGTCGCGCGGCCGCGGGAGCGCGATGCCCTCGTCATGAACGACGCGGCCCCTTTGGCCGAGGACGACGACGCGATCGCCCATTGCGATCGCCTCTTCGATGTCGTGGGTGACGAAGATGACGGTGTTGCCGCTTCCGGCCCAGAGGCGCAAGAGCTCGTTCTGCATCTCCTGGCGCAGCTGCGCGTCGAGCGCGGAGAACGGCTCGTCGAGCAACAACAGCTCCGGCTGCGCGATCAGCATGCGTGCGAGCGAGGCACGTCGCGCCATCCCGCCGGAGAGCTCACGCGGATACGCGCGCTCCCGGCCTTGGAGCCCGACGCGCTCGATCAACGCGACCGCCTTGCGTTCGCGCTCGGCTCGCTCGAGCTTGCGAATCTCAAGCGGCATCTCGATGTTGCGTAGGACGTCTCGCCACGGCAGCAGCGTGTCTTTTTGCGTGAGGTAGCCGACGTTGAGCCGAGGGCCGTCGACGACGCGGCCGCTTTCGATGATGCGCCCGCGCGTCGGGGCGATCAATCCGGCGACGAGATTGAGCAACGTCGACTTGCCGCAGCCGCTGCGGCCGACCAAACAGACGAAGCTGCCCTTCTCCACGTCGAGGGAGACCCCGTCGAGCGCGACGTGCTCGATCCCGCGCCGCACGAACGTCTTGGCAACGTTCTCAACGCGAACGAGGACGTCTGTCACGCGCTGACGGCCTGGTCGATCCCTAAAATTCGGCGAGTATTCTCCACGCACATTGTGTGGATCTCTGCCTCGCTGAAGCCTGCTTCGAGCAGTCGATCCGCCATCAGGGCGAAGCCGCTCTCCACCGCGGGGTTGTCGGGCTGACCGAGATCGGTCGAAATGAACGAATGCTGCGGCCCGCTCTGGCGAATGTTCGTGAAGACCGTCTCCCATTTGGTCTTCCCGGTGTACGGCGTCGTAAAGCAGCGCTCGAGGAGCGCGCCGCGCTCGCCGAGCGCGTGCTGGTCGCGCGCGTTGATATTTTGCGACGGGAACTCCGGATGCGTCACGATGATCCGCTTGACGCCCAATTCGATCGCGGCATCGACGACGGCGAAGATCTCATCGCGGCTCAAATGTCCGGTCGCCAAGACCAAATCGTGATGCGCGATGACCCGCAACACCTCGAGAACCTCGGGCAAAACGTTGTTCTCTTTATCGACGACGAGGACCGGATCGACGTTGAATCCTCGCGCGCGCAAGTCGCGTTGCGTCTTGGCCCACACCGGGACGATCTCGCCCGGCTTGGGATCGGAGCGCCCGATCGGTTCGTTCACCGCATCGAACGTTGGGAACCAGACGACCTTCGCCCCTTCCATCGCCGCGATCTCGACGGCCATCGGATTCATCCCGCCGACGGCGTTGTTCAAAGTGATCGCGCCGATTGCGTGCGCGCCCTGGACGACCCGGTTTACGACCTGCGCTCGTTCGGCGGTCGGAGCGTAATGACTTTTGAGGACGAACCCGCCGAGCTCGTGTTCGCCGAACTGTTCCGCGAGCGTGACGTCGTCGGTGATCCTCCGCATCACGTCGGGCGCGACATGGACGTGTAAGTCGAACGCGCCCTTGACGATCTTGCCGGCGCGTTCCGAAGACCGCGCTCCGTTGGTTTCAGCGTGCTCGCACAAGGTCGTCTCCCTTCGCCTGTTCGGCAATGCTGTGTAACGCGGTGGCGGTCGCGCGCGCCGTGATCGGTAGAACGCCGAGTTCCTCGAGCATCGCGGCCGCGTCTTCCAGCTCGTGCGCCCGGCGCTTCGCGTGCTTGCGCGTCCCCTCGACCATGCGCGTCAGCGTCCCCTCGTCAGCTTCGGTGAACGACTTCGTGATGTCGCTGCGCAGCCAATCCTCAACGCCAACCGCGCGCGCCGCTTCGAGCGCCTCGCAGATGACCGCCGCAAATCCCTTGTAGTAAACGGAACGGCACAGCTTGCGCGCGATCGCTTCGCCGGCGCGGCTCCCGACGAAGCCGATCGGCGTCCCGAGCGGCCGCAGGAACGCGGCGTATTCTTCCGCGCCGCTGCCCGCAAGGAACATAGGAACCTTGATCCCGACCGGCGGGACCGGCGACATCATCGCGACGTCGACGAAATGCGCGCCCGTCGGCTCGACGATCTCCGCCAGCTTTGCCTTCAGCGCCGGCCCGGCGGTGTTATGGTCGGCGAAGATCTTTCCCGAGCCGAGAAACGGCACCGTATCGCGCGCGACTTGCTCGGCGACGATTGCCCAATTGACGGAGATGACGACGTCGGCACCCTCCACCGCGGCCCGGTGGTTTGGCGCAATCGGTATCTCGCTCAGATCGCCGTGCAAATCGGGATCCCAGCCGCGCACCGTCAAGCCGGCACGGACCAGATCGCGCGCAATGAGAGATCCCGCTTCGCCCAGACCAAGGACGGCTACCGTCGTCATCGGCGCACGTATTCGCCGGCATGCGCGCCGACGCTCTGCCACGGTTCATCGATGGGGACGAGCCGCTGTTCGCTTCCGATCCGATCGTAGGGAATCGAGGGGTCCTGACCGATCAGCGGGGCACCCGCTTGAAAGGCCTTGACGGCTTCGCGCATTCGGCGGCGCATCACGATCACCGCGACGTCCGATTGCCCGAGATGCTCTTGCGAGCGATCGACGAGCGCTCCCATCGACTCCTGCGCTGCGATGTCTTGCTTTTGAAAGCCCTTGATCCCCGTCCAGCTTCCCTGCTTCATCTCTTCGCGATCCTGAAGCCAACGATTCTTCGCATGGCCCAGCGGGAACCAATCCTCGTCGAGATCGACGCCGGGCTCGACATTGAGGCTGCGCCGCAATCCGGCTTCGTCGACGGCGGTCCCGTTCTGGCTGTGAAAGACGTCGAAGAGCATCGTGTGCTCGTTGTCCATCGGGACGAAGATCTGCGTGTGCGCGGGGAGATGCGGATCGAGCGGCGGCGGGATGAACGACGTGCACGGGACGACGAACAAGGTCACGCGCACGTACTTGTACTTGTCGGGCTCCTCGTTCGGCTTACGGATTGCGGCGTAGCGGAAACCGTAGGCGGTGTCCTCGGCCTCCAGGCGCGGCGAGCGATCGTGCGAGACTTCGAAGCGCTTCTCCCAGTCGCGCGAGCTCCCGCGATGCAAATACCACGAATGCGCCGAGTCGATGCTGCCCTCGACCGCCTGCAAAAAGTTCGCGCGAATCCCGACCTTCGTCGTCCCGATGTGGTTGCGCGGGAACGCCGTCCAGGGGTACGCGGGAAACTGCGGTCGCTGATCCGGGTGCCCGAGGTACGTCCAAACGACCCCGCCGGCCTCGATCGTCGGATATGCCTTCGTCCGCACGCGATCTCTGAAGCCGTAGTCGTCCGGCTCGGTCGGCATGTCGACGCACTTGCCTTCGACGTCGAACTTCCAGCCATGATAGATGCACGTCAGGCCGCAGTCTTCGTTGCGGCCGATCACCATCGAGGCCAAGCGATGCGGACAGCGGGCATCGAGCAACCCGACTCGGCCGTCCGTGTCGCGAAAGGCAACGAGATCCTCGCCGAGCAAGCGGACCGCGACCGGCGGACCGTCGCGCTCCGAGATTTCTTCGCTCAAAACTGCAGGCAGCCAATAACGCCGCAGCATGAGGCCCATCGGCGCGTCGCCTTCGACCTTGGTCAGCAGCTCGTTCTCTTCACGTGTGAGCATCCGGTCCTCCTAGTCTGATCCGCTCAAAAGACGCGCGGCCGTTCGATCGGTGCATCCGCCAACACGATTTCCATCCCCAAGACCATGATCGCCATCCCTCGGTCACGATCGATCTTTTTGCAGGCGACGACGGCGTCGTACGCTTCCTGCGAGAGGACGGCGAAGCGCGGCCGTTCGCCCGCTTCGCGCGCTTGCGCGATCAGCGGCCGGATTTCGTCGAGCAGCACCGCCAGCGAAGCTTGGTCTCTAACCATGGACAGCCTCCGGAGTCAGAAGAATCTTACGCTCCCACTGCGACTACGCTCGCGCCGAAGCCCGGTAGCGGATCGTTCCGGGAAACGCGGCGTCGATCTGGTCCCATGCTTGGCGAATCGCTTCGACGTCGTTCGCGGCGATTTCGCCGAAGGGCGGATAGCAAACGCCGCAATCCAGGCCGATCGCGCGCATCGAGACCTTCATGACACCGACCATCCCGCCGTGATCGACCCACCGGCCGGGGATCTCGGAAGCGAATCGGTACGCGCGCATCGCCGTCTCGCGATCGCCCTTGCGAAACGCGTCGAGCAGTATCGCGGCAAGCGCTGCGGCCGGCGGCGGCATCGTCCCGCCCGATGCTCCGAGCTCGAGGCACGGCAGCAAGACCTCCATCGTCGCAAAGACGTGGGCTAGTCCCGCTTCCTCGACGTCCTTAATAAGAAGACCGAGGTAGCGCTGGTTGCGCGAACTTTCTTTGACGGCGACTACCTTGTCGAGCTTCAGAACCTCGATCAGGGCGGCGAGCGTCGGCTCGCTCCCGGGCCCGGGATTGACGTACGCGACGATCGGGAGCGGAGACTCGCGCGCAATCGTTTCGAAGTACTTGACGAGCTCGGCCGTCGACGGCTTCCCGCCGGACGGACGGTTCGGGAGCAGGAGCTGAATCGCATCGGCTCCGGCCTCGACGGCGAGTGCGACCAGCTCGAGCGATCGCCGATACGATGCGTGCGAGACGCCGACGATGATCGGCGTCCGGCGGTTGACCAAACGGGCCGTCTCGACGATCAGCTGCCGCCGCTCCTGTCCGCTCAGAAATTGATACTCCTGCGCCTCGACGCCGGCGATGCAGATCGCCGCCGGCCGCGCGCGATCGACGATGTAGTCGATCTGGCGCTCCATCGCGGCGTAATCGATCGCGCCCTTGTCGTTAAAGACGGTGAGCGGCGGAACGATCGATCCCGGAAGATCCCAGTTGAGCTTCTTGGCTTGCATGTTAGCCTCGGAACGAGCGGTAGAGCAGGCTCAGAACGGCGATCCCCAGGACGACGAGGACGCCCCGCCGGAAAATGAAATCGTTGATACGCTTTCCCGTCGCGAACCCGACAACCATCCCGATCACCACTACGGCGAGGATAGCGCCGGCGACCTCGTAGAGGTACGGCGTGTAGAAGCCGAGCCGCTCGAGCGATACGAGCAACGTCCAATCGAGGATCAGGAAAAGCGTATTGAGCGAGAACAGGAAGACCGGGCGCGGAAGCTCCATGCTGACCAGATAGCTCGTCGTAAAGGGGCCCGACGACCCGGTGCTCCCTTGCAGCGCGCCGCCGAGGAAGCCCATCAGCCAACCCCAGCGCGCGGCGGTGTTCCGATCGATTCTCGGCATCTTGTTCAGCCACTGGATCGCGATGAAGACGGTCAGGACGCACGCCAAGGCGAGGGTGAGAAATTGCGGCGGAATCGTGACCAGCAGATGCGTCCCCAGCACGACGCCGATGAATCCGGCGACGACAAAGCTGACGAGGAAGGTCGCCTCGCGCCAATACCGCGCGCCTTGTACGACGAACGGGACGTCGGAAAGCACCGTCGAGATGATCGTCACCAGCAGGACCGCGCGCAAGTCGCCGTAGAGTGCCACGAGGATCGGGACGCCGATGACCGGCAGCCCGATCCCCGTTACGCCTTTTGCGAAACCGGACAAGAGAACGGCCGCGATCGCGATGACGATGCGGCCGTCGACGGGGAAGACCGAGTCGAGCACGGTTATGCCGGGAGCGGCTCTCCCTTCGTCTCAGGACCGGCGGCCGGCGTAACGACGAGACCGAGGACGTAGATGAAGCCGATCACGGTCGCAGCCTGCGCGATTCCGCCGAGCTGAACCGCGAGGATCCCGGCGTAGAACGTCGTGATCGCGACGACGTAACGCGCCAGGTTGAAGACGACCGAGACCGCCGTCGCGCGGACCGCCGTCGGGAAGAGCTCGGGGACGTAAACGGCCATCCACGAGAACTGACCGAGCGTGAAGAATCCGTTGATCGCCGCGACGACCACGACCATCGTCGGATCCCTCGTCCAAAGGAAGAGGACCGGATTGATGATCAGCGATCCGAGGAAGTACAACCACATCGTCAACTTCCGGCCGATCGCATCGGCGATGAAGCCGAAGCCGACGTAGCCGAGGATCGCGCCGACATTGTACATCAGCGCGGTCGTCGTCGCAAATTGGAGCGGATTGGCTAGGCCGTGCGCTCGGGCGACTCCGGCCGCGTACTGTGGGATCCACGTGGAGATGCCCCACCAACCGATCAGGGTCGTGAGTGAGAGCAGCAGCAACACGGTCGTGCGCCGTGCGAGCTCCGGAGTCGCGAAAACGCGGCTCACGCTGAACTTGACGAGTTCCCGCTCCTGCTCGCCGAGCGATTCACCGCGGTGCGCGCGTTCGGCCGCCGCACGGCGCAGCGCGTCGGCAGTCTGCCACAACTGCGGATCGCGCACTTTGGTGCGGATGTAGAGAACGAAGAGCGCCGGCAAGAAGCCGAGGACGAGCATGATCCGCCAGTTGTTCGGACCGCTCGGCCCCACGAACAGCCAGACGACCGTCGCGAGCAAGAAGCCGACGCCGAACGCGGACTGAAAGATCCCTGCGACTCGCCCGCGAATCGCCGCGGGCCACAGCTCGTTGACGAGCGAGGCACCGGAACCCCACTCACCGCCGATCCCGAGCCCCGTGCAGAAGCGCGCCGCGAGCAGCCACCAGTAGTTCGCCGAGAGCGCGGAGAGCAGCGCGAAGACTGCGTATACGACGATCGAGTACATCATGACGCGCTTTCGCCCGATGTAGTCTGCCAGGACGCCGGCGATCAAACCGCCGGTTGCCCAACCGACGAGCGTGATCGCGAAGAGCCCCGCGATGTAGGGCGGCAGCTGCGCCGGCGGGACGTTTTCGAGTGCGCGGACCGCGATCGCCGCGATGAGCACGAGCGTATAGGTCTCGTAGCCGTCGAAGAACCAGCCGAACCACGAAGCGATGAGGCCGGTCCAGCTTGCTGATTCGATGCTTGCAGCCCAAGATCGTGGCTTTCCGGGTGCGTCAACCATGTCTACCCTCCTATTAAGCAGTAGCCTTTGCGAGCGCAGCTTGAACGGAATTGACAACCGAATCGAATTTCGTGCGCGTGAGGGGACGCAGCAATCCGGCCCCGACCGATGCGAGCAGCCCGTTCACGTCGGCGGTGCTGCTCCAGTCGACCCGGACTGCGCTATCGAGTTCGCGCAGCGTGAAGTCGAGCCGCAGATCGATCCGGCTCCCCATCCCCGAAGCGTCCGCGACGACGGCGAGCTTATCGGGCCCGCCGGATCGATCGAGCTTGAAGCGCGCGGGCAAAACGCCGCGGATGTGCGAGACGCCGACGGCCATCTTGAGCGATGCGCGATCCGGACCATCGACCTTGTATTCCTTCACGTCAGGCAGCGCCCGCGCCATGAAATCAGGATCGGTGATCAGCGGCATCAAGCGCTCGAGCGTTGTGTTCACCGTGAACTGACCCTCGTCGGAAATCTTCACAGTTGCGCGACCACGCGGACGTGGCCGGCGTCGGAGCCCGTGATCTTCAGCGGAAACGCGTAGACGTGCACGCGCTTCCCGCTGACGGCCGACATGTCGCCGAGATTCTCGATGATCAGCACGCCGTTGCCGAGCAAGGTCCGATGCGCCGGATACGCAAAATCCGGCGGCCGGACGGGGAGCGGCATGTCGACGGTCACGCAGTCGACGCCGACGAGCTTGACGCGCTTGGCGACGAGATGATCACACAGATCCTGCGCGAGGTAGGGATTGAAGTGATAGTCCTTGGTCCCGATCTTCTTCGCGAAACCCGTATCAAGCAGGACGATATCGCCGGCCTGAATCTCGAGGCCGGCCGCTTGCACGTCCGCAAGCGAGATCGCTTGACCCGGCTCGGGCCGTACCGGGATGACGACTGCCGGGCCGCAAACTCGATCGAGCGCAATTTGATCGATCGTCGTTGACCCGGCGATCGCGTGGGAAGGCGCGTCCATGTGCGTCCCGACGTGCGTCGCCAGCGAAATGTGCCGAATCTCGAGCGGCGCGCCGTCTTTCAGCGCGCGCAGGACGTCGACTTTGACTTCCGGCAGGATCGGCAGCCGGTCCATCCCCTCCCGGATGTCGATCGATAGGTCGACTAGCATTGCGTCACGTAATCTTCTTCCGCTTCGCCACGTTTTCGCCACTTTGCCCTCCGAAAAAGCGGGTTCCTTTGTTTCCAAGACGATTCCAGTATCTCGCTCCTGCTAATACCGCGGACGTTTTTGACGCCCTCGCTGCGTATCCGGAATCAAAAGTTCTCGCCGGCGGACAAAGCCTTATCCCGATTATGAAGATGCGGCTCTGCGAGCTGAGCCATGTCATCGACCTGAGGCATCTTCCCTGGAATCGCGTCCATGAGGATGCCGAAGGGATCCGCGTCGGGGCGCTGGCGACGCATCGAGAGCTCGAGGAAACTCGTTGGCTCTGCGAACGATTGCCAATCGTCGCCGACGCCGCGCATCATCTGGCCGACTTGCAGGTCCGAGGGATGGGGACGTTCGGTGGCGCGCTCGCCGAAGCCGATCCGGCCGGCGATTGGTCCGCGGTGATGATCGCGCTCGACGCAACGGTCGTTATCGCATCAAAGGACGGTCGACGGCGCATCCCGATCGTCGAGCTGTTCACCGATCCTTACACGACGAGCCTCGCGCACACGGAACTCATCGAGGAAGTGCTCGTCCCTGCCGCGACGTTGCGCGGGAAAGGCGCTTACATGAAGCTCGAACGCCGAGCCGGTTCGTTCGCGATCGCCGGCGTTGCCGCGCAGCTTGTCCTGCGCGAGGACGGGACCGTTGAACGCGCGGGTATCGGAGTTGCGGGTGCGGGCCTGACCTCGCTGCGCGCCGTCGAGGCCGAACGGCGACTGATCGGCGAACCGCTGAGCGTGGCGATCATTCGCGAAGCTGCCGGGCTTGCGATGCAAGCAACGTCGCCGTTCGATGATCTGCGCGGGACGGCGGAATACAAACGCGAGATGGTCGGCGTCCTGACCGAGCGCGTCCTTGCGCTGACGCAGAACCGTCTCGAAGGGTTGGGAAGGGTGTCGCATGCTCTCTGATGCGATGGTGACGGTCTCGTTCACGCTCAACGGCGACGAGGCGAGCGTCGCGATCGAGCCGCGCGAGCTGCTCGTGACCGTGCTGCGCGATCGCCTGGGAAAGACCGGGAGCCACATCGGCTGCGACACGACCAACTGCGGCTGCTGCTCGGTCCTGCTCGACGGTCGCGCCGCGAAGTCGTGCACCATTCTCGCCGTTCAGGCTGACGGCCGCGACGTCGTCACGATCGAAGGCCTAGCGCAAAACGGCGAGCAGACGAAGCTGCAAAAGATGTTTGCAGAAGAGCACGCGCTCCAGTGCGGCTACTGCACGCCCGGGATGCTGATGTGCGCGACCGACCTGCTCGCCCGCAATTCGAAGCCCACCGAAACCCAGATCAAAGAGGCGCTGGCGGGCAACCTCTGCCGCTGCACGGGTTATGCGCCGATCGTCCGCGCGATCCAGCGCGCTTCAGATCAGGAACCGACCCGCTCGCACGCCCCCTAGTAGTTTTGCCCGCCGGCGTGATAGGCTGGTGTGGAGAGCGGCCATGGATAGAGAACCTACGCCTAACGAGCTGATGTCAGCGATCATCGACCTGCATGCCGCGGTCTCTGGTGGCTTTGCCTCGGTCGATCAGCGATTCGCGCAGATCGATCGGCGGTTCGAGCAGATCGATCGGCGGTTCGAGCAGATCGATCGGCGATTCGAGCAGATCGATCGGCGATTTGCGAGCGTCGAGGCGGAGATAGCGGGATTGCACCGCTGGACCGTCCGAGCGGACGAGCGGTTCGACCGGATCGAGGGAGCAATCTTCTCCTAGAGATCGCCTTTCGCCAACTTCGCGTCGGCCGAGACACGGTTCTTCGCCGCTTTGATCGCGTTTTCGATCCAGCGGCTTTGGGTCGCGAGCGCGGCCTCCGCATCGAGCTCGTCGTCCCAGTCGCCGAGCGA
>Ga0209415_10000858_pt1 | contig 57609 bp, 53 predicted proteins | sample PeaSoiSIISIP2007_FD_187696 | JGI IMG/M metagenome (GOLD analysis project Ga0209415, IMG submission 187696) | Peat soil microbial communities from Weissenstadt, Germany - SII-SIP-2007 (SPAdes) (version 2) | ecosystem: Environmental > Terrestrial > Soil > Wetlands > Peat | place: Germany... | reverse complement strand
TGGGGAAATTCCTCCGAGCTGCTCATAATTATTTCTCCGTGAGGAGGTGTGTCCCCTTTCCTTATTACCGTCTGATTTAAGAGAGGTTGAATCCAAATGGCAAAAATTGAGCTGATCGCAACTGCCGCTTTTGGTTTGGAAGCTATTGTGGCTCGCGAACTAAAAAAACTTGGGTATGATGAATTGATTGTCGAAAACGGGAGAGTTTCATTTACTACTGATGAGTTGGGGATTTGTCGAACAAATCTTTGGCTGCGTAGTGCTGATCGTGTCCTGCTTAAAATGGGATCCTTCAAGGCTCGAACCTTCGAAGAACTTTTTCAACAAACAAAAGAGCTACCATGGGAGGATTGGCTTCCAGAAGATGCCAACTTTCCTGTTCAAGGAAAATCTATAAAATCTCAACTTTTTAGTGTCTCTGATTGTCAAGCCATTGTTAAAAAGGCGATTGTGGAACGTCTCAAAGCGACTTATGGCAGGAGTTGGTTTGAAGAAACGGGACCCCGTTATCAGATCGAAGTTGCCCTGCTAAATGATACTGTCATGTTAACCATCGACACGTCGGGTTTGGGTTTGCACAAGCGTGGTTACAGGCAACTTGCGGGACAAGCGCCCCTCAAAGAAACCTTGGCAGCGGCAATGATTCAGCTAAGCTTCTGGCATAAAGAGCGTGCGTTAATTGATCCATTTTGCGGGACCGGTACGATTCCGATCGAAGCCGCCTTTATCGCTCAAAACCGAGCACCTGGCCTTAAACGTAGTTTCGCAGCGGAAAAATGGCCCAATATCCCAAAGGCGCTCTGGCAAGAGGCTTGGCAGGAAGCACTCGATCTTTGGGATCGCAAAGTAGCCTTGCACATCTACGGTTCGGATATCGACCCCAATGCCTTGACTTTGGCTCGTGCGCATGCTCTTGAGGCTGGGGTAGAAGACGTAATACACTTTCAGCGCTTACCGGTGGCAGAAGTGCGGTCTAGGTTTAAATATGGACATATGATTGCCAACCCACCCTATGGAGAACGACTTGGAGATGTTAAAGAAGTTGAAGGACTTTATCTTGAACTGGGAGAAACATTTAAGCGTCTGGAAAATTGGTCTTTGCATATGCTTACTACGTATCAGTTTCCCGAACGATTAATCGGACGCCGCTGGGATAAAAGTCGAAAACTCTATACAGGCCGGCTGGAATGTCATTATTTTCAGTTTTTTGGTCCTCGTCCACCTAGAGAGCCATACAAAAACGATTTAAACTTAGCGACTAATGTAGATAAGCCTTTTACTACGAATTAACAGAAAAGAAGTCACAGAAGAAAGTCTAATGCGATATTGCATTAGACTTTCTTCTAGATATTGAACATTGGGACAATCAGTCAGCCATTTTGGCAGCGACAATAGGTTACTATTTTCGTAAGAGTATTCTTTGGAAATGCTCTTTTAGAGCGTGTAGCGGAATAGATTCCAATTAGTATATATAATTGACAGAATTCATTAAATTCACAATCAAATTATACGATGGCGTAATAGGAAAGGGAAATTTTACAAGCCTTTGTAACTCACTTAGACTATATAGTGACAATCATAACAAAAGAAGGAGGTCAACTATTTTGATTTTAAGTTTCGTTGCTTACCTTTCCATACTCCTTTTTGTAGGAATATCCGTTTATAAGGCTTGGAAATTTGCCGAAATGCCCTTGCACGGACGAATGGAGCTCTATCCTGTACCCAAGGAAAGTGGATTCGAACATGGGGGCTCTTTTTATGAGGAAATATCTTGGTGGAGCAAACCTCACGTAGTTTCTCACGCGAGAGAAATAAAAGAAATGCTAAAAGAAATTCTGTTTATCAAGAAGCTGTTTGATAACCAACGTCCGTTTTGGTGGATTTCTTACGCTCTGCACCTGGGAATTTACCTTATTATGGCTTGGACAATGTTATTGGTAGTGGGAGCAATCTCTGAACTCAACGGGATTCATGTAGCGGCAAGCAATGCGGGTCTCTGGGGTCTGCTGATTTATTACTTATCGGTTGTAACTGGAATTATTGGGCTCCTACTGGGTGCGTTAGGTTCAGGGTTGTTGGTTCTACGTCGTATGTTTGACAATACTTTGAGAAAATATACCACTCCTCAGGAGTACTTTAATCTATTACTCATTTTTGCGGCCCTAATCACAGGGATCTTTTACTGGGGCGGCGATTTATCCTTTCATACTGCTAGAGCGGTGACTGCGAACCTCATAACTTTCACGCCTTTTGCAGCGAGTGGATTACTAATTCTGCATATAGTTTTAGTTGGAATTATGTTAATTTATATTCCTATCAGTAAAATGAGCCACTATGTCGGGAAATATTTCACGTTCCATACGGTTCTATGGGATAATAGTCCTAACCTTAAGGGAAGCGCAGTTGAACAAAAAGTAAAAAAGGCACTATCCTATCGTCCAACTCATACTTGGTCTGCCCCTCATATTAAGGCACCCAACGCTCCCAAGGAATAACTTCGATTTTTTGTAGTGCTAACTTTAGGGAAAGAGGAGAGCTAAGTTATGATCAATCAAAAAGATTTACTTCCGAAGGATATGGGGCGCGCAGCGGGCGAGCAACTGATCAAACTCGAACTCAATCAGCTAATGCCGTTACTGGCACCCTATGATAAACCGGGAATGGAACCTCCGTTAACTGATCCCAAACCAGCGTGGAAAGAGAAATATTGTACCTCTTTAGATGGCTACGTTGGTCTCGATACTTTAACCCGCCCACAAACTAAAGCGGAAGAAGATGAATTTGTCAGGAAGTTCCTTAGTGGCTTAGAGAAGATCTTTACAGATGCCAATAACGGAGTGCTGGAACCGCTCTTATTGACGTTTGAATATTGTGCCAAATGTGATACTTGTTCGTCTGCATGTCATATCTATCAAGCGTCTGGGAACAACGAGTTATACCGGCCCATCTATCGTTCTGAGGTTCTTCGGAAAATTGCCAAGAAGTATTTCACTACAAGTGGTAAGCTGTTAGGTGGTTTGGTCGGCGCTGATATTGATGTAAACTGGGAAACAATTGCTCGACTTGGAGAGGAAGCATATCGATGTAATCTTTGTCGACGTTGTGCCCAGACCTGTCCTTTGGGTTTAGACAATGCTATAATGACCAAGGAAATTCGTAAGATCTTTAGCCAAGAGATGGGCATTGCTCCAACTCCCCTTCATGCAAAAGGTACGATGCTTCAGATAAAAACTGGTTCTTCGACTGGATTAGCCAAACCAGCTTTTTTGGATACGCTTGAGTTTTTGGAAGAGGATACGGAAGAAAAATTTGGCATAAAGCTTAAATTTCCAGTAGATAAAAAAGGTGCAGACGTCTTAGTGTTGCATAATGCTGGAGAATTTATGGCTTGGCCAGAAAACCCAGTAGCCTTTGCCATTCTTTTTGATGCAGCTGGTATAAATTGGACACTCAGTAGTGAGATCATGGGCTATGACAGTGTCAACTACGGTATCTGGTATGATGATTACCAAGCAAAACAGATTGCCTTGATGCAGATGAAAGTGGCTAAAGATTTTGGCGTCAATCGTATAATGGTTGCAGAGTGTGGGCATGCTCATAAAGCTTCGATGATTGTCGGAGATCGCATGACCTATGGAGACGCTAAAATTCCGGTGGAGAGTTGTCTGCCTCTGTTGTGGGATATGGTTAAGAGCAAACGTTTAAAGTTGGATCCCAGTAAGAATAATTTTCCTGTCACACTTCACGATCCTTGTAATATGGTGCGACAGCTGGGAATTGTGGAACCTCAGCGAAATGTTCTGAAGGCTATTTGCCCTCAGTTTCGAGAAATGACTCCGCACGGAGTAGACAACTACTGTTGTGGTGGGGGAAGTGGTTTCGCTATCATGAGTTCCCAGAACTTTCCTGAATTCCGAGATTCGGTTGCTTCTCGGGTGAAATTCAACCAAATCCTGGGGGCCTTTCAGGGAACCATGGAAAACAAATCGATTCCTAAATATATTTGTGCTCCTTGTTCAAACTGTAAAGGAGCGATGAGGGCCATTCTGGAACACTATGAGGCAACCGAAAAATTCAACCTCCAGTATGGTGGTTTAGTGGAACTCATGGTGAATGCTTTAGTAAGTATGAAAAAACCTTTCCTTGAGTTTTTAGAAGATTAGTCAGATACTGATGGATTCTTCAGAATGGACCCTTACAGGATATCTGAAAGGGTCCATTCTTTCAGACTTAATACGCAGAACAACGTCATCTCGTTATCGGAAAACCAGTTTATATTCCGCTAGCCTCGTCAGCCAACAAACAAGGTCGTGTTACTATTGACGTGCTCATTCATGCCGCTACAACGCTAGAAAACATTCGTTTAGGAGTAGCTGGTAGGTATCCAACTGAGGCAGTGGTAAGGTGGTTATAGGCCGAGTAAAAGCTCTGTCTGCTTGATGTTCGCGAGCAAGAAGAAGTGTGGGCTAATCCATTATCCATCGAGGGGATAAAAGTCATCACTTTAGGAGAACTTAAGCATAGTTGGGAAGAGATACCGAAAGATTGTCTTATAATTACAGTCTGTGGTTTAGGTATTAGAGGCAATGAAGCGGCTTGCATGCTCTGAGAAAAGGGACTAGGACCAGTGAGCTTTCTCGAGGGAGGACTCTCAGTCGCAAGTGCTTGCTTTATATAAGTCAAGTTATTTAATTCGTGATCTTATTTTCGCATAGCTCGATCAGGATTATATATTGTACGAATAGTACGCAAGATGTTAAATTAATAAAGAACGAGGACAAGTGTTAATTTACACAAGAAAAAATATCCTTCCAAACTGTTCAACATTTAATATTTAATATTTAATATTTAATGTTTGATTATTCTCTTTAGTAGTTTAAGGAGGTGTAATTTGTGTTTATCGTGTCAATTGATGAAGAGCAGTGTACAGGGTGCAACTCTTGTACTGAAGGATGTCCAGCTCACCTGCTTGGCTTTAGTGACGACAAGGCTCATGTGATCGGTGATGAATCAGAGTGCATGGGCTGCGAAAGCTGCACGTCGGTTTGTCCGACGGGCGCCATCAGCATAGCTGAAATGTAAGAAATCCATAACTTGAAGACGGAGGGTGTGCCATGACAGAAAAGAAAACGCCTTTACTAGACGAACTAGAAAAAGGTAAATGGCCCAGTTTTGTGACTGAAATTAAACGAGCTGCGGCGAAAAATGCGGCTTCAGCTGAGTTGCTTGAAGTCCTGGAAAGATCCTATGCTGAGCGCAGAGGACACTGGAAACACGGTGGGATTGTTGGAGTTAGAGGTTATGGCGGTGGTGTAATCGGCCGTTATGTTGATGAGCCTCAAACTTATCCAAATATTGCGGAATTTCATACTGTTCGTATTAATCAACCATCTGGCTTTTTCTACAACACAAAAACTCTTCGCACAATTTGTGACCTTTGGGAGAAACACGGCAGTGGCTTGACTAACATGCACGGTTCCACAGGAGATATCATTTTGTTAGGCTGCAAAACAGAAAGTATTCAGCCTATCTTTGACGATTATAGTGAAGCTGGCTTTGACCTTGGCGGATCAGGATCTTGCCTAAGAACTACTAACTGTTGCGTAGGACCAGGACGTTGTGAATTTGCTTGTTATGATACACTTGAAGCATGTTACAATATCACCAATGAATTCATGGATGAACTTCATCGCCCAATGTGGCCTTACAAGAGCAAAATTAAGTTCTCTGGTTGCGCTAATGACTGTACGGGTGCTATTGCCCGCGCTGACATTTCTGTAATCGGAACTTGGCGCGATACTTTAATAATCGATCAAGTCGCCGTTAAAGAATATGCAGCTGAAAAATTTCCAATTAAAAGTCAGGTTTGCGACAAATGCCCAACTAAGTGCTTGACTTATAATGCTGAAACACAAGAACTTGCTATAGTTGCTGAAGATTGCACACGTTGTAACCACTGTATCAATCTTATGCCTAAAGCCATTAGAGCCGGCAACGAAAAAGGTGCTACCATTTTGGTCGGTGGAAAATCAACGATTGTTCAGTCTGCGTTCATGTCCTCAGTCGTTGTGCCTTTCATGAAAATGGAAGTGGAAGATGATTTTGCAGAATTTAAGGATACTGTGCGTCGCATTTGGGAATGGTGGGATGAGAACGGTAAAACCCGTGAGCGTATTGGGGAAACAATTTTCCGCATAGGAATGGGTAAATTCCTGACTGAAACAGAAATTCCTGCTGTACCGCAACAGGTCTTCCGTCCGCGTGCTAACCCTTATGTGTTCTGGAATCAAGACGACCTTGACCATTCGGGAACTGCACTTGATGGATCGGCACTTTAATCTTTAATAAGTAGCTAATGAGAGGTGGATAACAATGGCGGCTAAATTAGATCAAGGACCTCCTAATTATAAAGAGATGCTTCCCCCAGTTATTCTTGAAAACTATGGTAAGTGGAAGTATCACGAAATCCCCCGTCCGGGCGTACTCAAACATGTATCTGAAAGCGGCGCAGCACTCTATAGTGTACGTGTAGCTTCCCCTCGTTTGGTGAGTATTGACTTCGTACGTGATGTATGCACACTGGCTGACGAATATTGTGATGGATTTCTTCGGTTCACGACCCGTAACAACATTGAGTTTTTTGTTTCTGACGAAGCTAAACTTAACCCGTTGCTTGATGTATTAGCAGCTCAAGGTTATGCTGTAGGTGGAACTGGAGCATCGATTAGTAATATCATTCACACTCAAGGGTGGGTTCACTGTCACACTCCGGCAACCGACGCTTCAGGCGTAGTTAAAGCCGTAATGGATGATTTATATGAGTATTTCGAGGAAATGAAGCTCCCTGCTAAATTGAAAATGGGTTTAGCATGTTGCTTGAACATGTGCGGTTCAACTCACTGCAGTGACATCGGGATTGTTGGTGTTCACCGGACACCACCTCGTATTGACCATGACAAGATTCGTAAGGGCACAGAGATTCCGAGTCTCGTTGCTAGTTGCCCAACTGGTGCAATTCGTCCAGATCCTAAAAACAAGAGCGTTGTCGTTAACAATGATAAATGTATGTATTGCGGTAACTGCTATACTATGTCTCCTGCTATGGAAATTTATGATGCTAAAAACGATGGTATAGCAATTCTAATTGGGGGCAAAGTATCTAATGCCCGTTCAGCACCAAGTTTTTCGCGTATGGTGATCCCGTTCCTGCCTAACAATGCACCACGTTGGCCTGAAGTGACAGAAGCAATCCGCGCCATCTTAGAACTTTGGATTGCGAATGCCAACAAAGGAGAACGTCTGGGTGAATGGGTTGAGCGGATTGGCTGGGAAAGATTCTTCAGCTTAAGTGGACTTCCTTTCTCGAATATGTTAATCGACGACTATATCTTCGCTCGTGAAACGTTCCGCACCGGTGCTGCATTTAAGTACTAATTTATATCAATATAAAATTAGAAAGCTGGTATTTTAAATGGCAAAAGGACCTGCTAGACCCGAAGTTAAAGCGAAAGTACTTGAGTATCTCGCAAAAGTTCAAAAAGCAAAGAGTAGAGATGTCGCTGTTGCCATAGGCGAGACAAAGGCCGATGTTGATAACGCTGTTAAAGAACTTACTGCAGAGGATCTGGTTGAATACCTCTATATTACTACCACCTTTATTTGCCTAAAAGGTAAAGTCCAAACTCCAGGTGATTTTGATCCTGATCCTAAGTAGACTTCTAAATTCTGGATGGACGAGCCGTAAATAAATGAACCTTATGATCTACTTATTATTGACCATCCTTTAGGTCCAATGCTCCTGTTGTTGCCGATTTGTAAAAATCTGCATGATAGGGAACGGACCAAAGGTGGTCAATTTTTTTAAAACTGCATACAACCAGTACACTTTTCAGACTGGATAAATATATTTAATTTCTGAAATAATACGGATAGGTTCGCTTAATCCTCCTGAAATTCTTCTCCAAGAAAGGTGTGGGGTTATGTTAGCACAGACTGCTATGAATGGCCTTAGTATCAAGAATGTCCCTCGCTTAGTAATTGGAGCTCCTCAGGGGCGAAGCGGGAAAACAACGTTTACTTTAGGTTTACTCAGAGCTTATGCTCGGCAAGGAATGACCGTTCAACCCTTTAAGAAGGGTCCAGACTATATTGACGCTAGCTGGCATACAGCCGCAGCAGGGTGCACCTGCCGAAACTTGGATGCCTTCTTCATGAAGAAAGAAGAAATTTGTAGTTCCTTATTTAATCAGTCCTCAGGAAAAAATATTACGATTATTGAAGGTGCGATGGGATTATATGATGGTTTAGACCTCCAAGGAAGCAGTTCGACAGCGGAAATTGCTAAAATAACCCGTTCGCCTGTGCTATTAGTGGTAGATATGACCCGCATAACTCGCAGCATTGCAGCTATAGTGATGGGCTATCAGCACTTTGACCCGAACGTGCACATTGTAGGCGTGGTTCTTAATAAAGTGGCCCGAGCCCGCCATGAGAAAATGGCCCGTGAAGCCATTGAAGAGTTCTGCAAAATCCCAGTTGTGGGAGCAATTCCTAAAGATGTCAACCTATCTATCCCTGATCGACACCTTGGCCTCGTCACGAAGGGCGAAATGGCTGAAACCGATAAGTTGCTGGATTATTTGGCAGATGTAATTTCTGAACATGTAGACTTAACTAAAGTCCTGACTCTGGCACAAAGCGCACCTGAGCTTCCTCAGTTTGCGGAGACATATGTGCCTAACTTTGCTAATTTTGTCCCGAAAAACAGTGCGTTGGTACCTAAAATTGGAATTATTCAGGATGCGGCCTTCAGTTTTTATTATCCAGAAAACTTAGAAGCCTTAAAAGATATGGGAGCTGAGGTGGTCCCTATCAACGCCCTGTTAGATAGTCAATTTCCGGGAGACATAGACGGCCTCTATATAGGTGGAGGTTTCCCAGAGGTATTCGCTGCGGAGCTTGAGAAAAATGAGGTATTGCGTAGGGAAATTAAACGAGTTGGTGAAATGGGACTACCTATTTACGCCGAATGTGGAGGGCTTATGTATCTGGGGCGCTCGATTCAAACCTCATCGGGACGCTTTGAGATGGTTGGCCTACTTCCCTTTGATTCTCAGATGGAAAGCAAACCTCAAGGGCATGGGTATACAATTATGGAAGCGAATCCAGGTCAGCCTTGGTACGATGAAAAGACTGTAATTAAGGGACATGAATTTCATAATTCCCGAGTAATTAACTTAGCTCTTGATATAAAGTTTGGCTTAACTGTCAAGCGTGGGTATGGGATCAATGGACATTATGACGGTATTAGTTATAAAAACGTATTTGCAACATATAATCACATCCATGCACTGGGGTGTCCGGTCTGGGCTGAACGCATGGTAAAGTTAGCGAGGAATTACAACCAGACTAAGTGGTCTCAAGTTGAAAAGTTAGCGAGACTGTGAGAAAATAAATATTATTAATGGTATAGAAAGCCTTTAAGAGTCATGACAAGAAGAAGATAACGATTCCCAAAAGCCTTCCTGACGGAGGGCTTTTGCTGTTGAATGCAGTGAATAAGGGATTTGCGCCATTTTTCTAAAAAGTAAGAGTGGTTGTCTGGCGAAAACCTTCCACTGATGGTATGATAAGTATATATAATGCCCAGTCTGAGAATTCGGATATTGTCAGGCTTAGTTAGGGAGATTGTTGGACAATGGGTTTTATATCATTAGTTTCATTTGAAGTTGGTTACATGCCAGATTGGAAATAGCAATTATTGATATAGGGGATCTAGGAGGGAGAAACAGTATCATGGAACAACACTTTCTTGTTTTCAAAGAGGTGGCAGAAACCAAGAACATTACATTATCAGCTAAGAAACTTCATATGAGTCAACCCAGTATAAGTTTACAGATTCAGAATCTGGAGAACCAATATGGTGCTCGTTTTTTTGATCGTACTAATAAAGGAGTGACGTTGACCAAAGAGGGTCAAATCTTTTATGCACATGTTCGGAGCGTTTTGGATCTGCTTGCGAATGCCAAAGAGCAGATCAGTGCCCTAGCGAAAGATCAAAGAGGGCTGATCTACCTTGGTGCTACTTTAACAATCGGAGAATATATATTGCCCAACATTCTAGCCTTTTTATATAAGACTCACCCAGACGTGGATTTTAAAGTTAAGATCGCTAATACAGAATCGATTTCTCAAGATGTTTTAGAGAAAAAGATTCATATTGGTCTAATCGAAGGTCCAGTTCCTCGGCATAAGGACCTTAATGTAGAGAGCTTTTGGGAAGACGAGTTGGTTGTGGTAATCCCTAATTTTCACCCCTGGGCGTCAAGAGATAGCATCACCTTAGCAGAACTACCCCATGAGCGTCTGGTAACCCGAGAGGACGGTTCTGGAACTCGTAAGGTGATGGAGAATGCCCTTAAAGAAAGAGGCCTCGACCCGGAACAATTAAATGTAACAATGGAATTGGGAAGTACTCAGGCGATCAAACAACTGGTTTCAGCGGGGCTTGGGATTACTATTATCTCTTCCCTAACTGTCAGTCGAGAAAACGATCAAAAAATATTTAAGACGTTAAAAATTCAAGATTCCCCAATTTATCGGCCTCTCAGTATCCTCACTAATGCTCGTACTACCCAGACTAAAGATGAGCGCCTCTTAATCAATTTACTTCATGATCACAGGTTGCTATCAGATGTTTTAAGCAGGGATTATAGTGATAATCCAGAGGACCCCAATTAAGCTGCTTTTAATTCGCTGCCTGCAGTGAGAGTAGGGAAAGACGAGGACTAGACAATGAAAATGGACTGCCGGATCGGACTCGTTCAGATGGAATCTATCGTAGGAGATACAGAACGAAATTTTAAGAGAATTATTCGTTTGGCTGAGGCTGCTCAGAAACAGGAAATCTCTCTTCTGTGCTTTCCAGAATGTGCTTTAGATGGTTATTCGCCGCAATATGCCTCGGAAATGGGAGATACTCTGGAAAGTCCTTGGATTAGTCAGTTAAGAGAGTGCTCGCAAGATTTGGGGATTACTCTTTTGGTTGGTTTGGTTGAGAGAGGAAAAGATCAGAAGAAACCTTATATATCTCATGTTATCTTATCTCCAGAGAAGGAACTTGCGGTTTATCGTAAAGCGCATTTAGGTCGGAGTGAATTGGATTATTTCACTTCGGGAGATCGTTTTCCAATCTTTTCAGCTCACGGAACAACTTTCGCAGTGGGAATCTGTTGGGATTGGCATTTTCCCGAAATGGCGGCGATCTATTCACTTAAAGGCGCAGAAGTCTTATTTGCTCCTCATGCTTCGCCCATAGTAGCTGGGGATCGAAAAGAGATTTGGTTGCGTTATCTTGGCGCACGAGCTTATGATAATTCGGTTTACCTCGGAGCGTGCAATTTAATAGGAAGTAACGGCAAAGCAAAGGAATTTAGTGGAGGGGCTTTGGTTATTGGTCCTAAAGGAGATCTGATTAATCAATCCCATATAAGTGAAGAAGGGATACTGGCTACTACCCTTGTAGCTGATCGAATTAATCTGATACGTCGAACAGATCGTACCTCCATGCGAGATAGTTTTTTTCTGGCGGATCGCCGCAAGGAGCTTTATCAGGAATTAATAGAACTAGATATTAAGGATCAGTTAAAGGGGTAAAAATATAAACGTAGGTTTAAAAATTCACATTTAGTTATCTAATTTTGAACATTAGAAAAGATAATTTTTTAAAAATAAAAAACCTTTCCAAGCATAGAAGCCTGGAAAGGTTTTACTGTCTAATATATTACCAATTACTACGTGCACGGGGTTGGTAGCAGTCACGGCAATACACTGGTTTGTCACCAGAAGGTTGGAAAGGTACAGTGGTCTCTTTTCCACAAGTAGCACAAATAGCAGGGAACATTTCACGTGGTTGACGAGAATAACCGCCGCCGCCACCGCTATTTCTAGTTTGTTCTTTTCTGGCAGCTCTACATTCTGGGCAACGTCCAGGCTCATTAGTAAACCCTTTTTCCGCATAGAACTCTTGTTCAGACGCAGTGAATTCAAACTCACGTCCGCAGTCTTTACAACTTAAAATTTTGTCGCTAAACATAAAAAACCTCCGCAATTTTATTACCCGCTACATGGGAAGTTCAGAAAAATCTTCCCATAGCCGTAGGCAATCGAGAAGGTTCGTGTAAATCCACAAGTACTCCGAGCATCTTAAGTATAACTAAATAATTGAGAATAGTCAATTGTTTATCCCGAAATTCGAACATATTTACCACAATTAACCATAACACAAACTATATAATAAGGAAATAATACCTAATATAAATAAAGTAAGATTATATTGCATAACAATAACTCATGTAGCCAAAACTCAGATTTAGACGAGATGGGGATGAGCAATTTGGAGCACCTTGATACTGAGACACTGCCATATCGTATCCTAGGTATGCAGAGACTGGAGGCTTTATTTAACCAGGAGGGCTATTTGATCTGTCAGTCTTCTGGAGAAAGGATATATCACTTCGATGAGGTTGTTGCGATCTTTTTGCCGCTGAGTCCGTCGACTGATCAAGTTATGGCTGTTCATAGTGACCGCGCCAAAGCGTTTATGCAAAGCTTGCTTTCAAAACTGCACTAGTATAAAAAGTCATGGGGATGAATTGGCGTAGGAAGAAAAATTATTGGTTTTTATAAAACTCAGAAAAGACGTTGGAGATGGCTAAGTGATCTTTGACGCCTCCGAGCTCACGTACAGAATGCATAGCTAAGATGGGGTTACCAATATCCACGGAACGTATATCAAGATGCGTACTAGAAATCGGGCCAATGGTCGATCCCCCACGTTCATCCGAACGATTCACAAATTTCTGAACAGGTACTCCGGCTTGTTGACAGAGGGCCGTGAAAACAGACGCAGATTCTGCATTTGTTGTGTAACTTTGATTCGCGCTGATTTTAATCACCGGGCCTCCATTAAGGATGGGGCGATTAACAGGGTCATGCTTTTCCCCAGAGTTAGGGTGAAGGGCGTGAGCCATATCGGCTGAAATGAGGAAAGAATGAGCCAAGGCTTGGAAATATGCTTCCCGATCCTTTTTTAGGGACAGAAGGATTCTCTCTAGAACATGGGCCAAAAATGGAGAAGCCGCTCCTTGTTTGGATGTACTTCCGCATTCTTCGTGGTCGAAACAGGCCAGAACCTGCGTGATTAGTGTTGGCTTAGCCCTTGCAAGAGCCCAGGCGCCAGCATGAATCATCGCTAAATCGTCGAGCCGTCCGCTCGAAATAAACTCTTGTTGAAGACCAACAATACAACCCTTTTCATATTCAGTGAGGAAAAGGTCAAAGTCCAGGATATCCTCAAGTGGACATTGTAAGGTTTTAGCTAAGTGACGCATCAGGACACCTTCTTTTTCCAAACCCTCTGTGATTTGCGTCAATAATGGCAGCATGTCTTTTTGTTTGTTTAACTCAAAACCTTCATTAACCTTGCGATTCATATGGATCGCAAGATTAGGAATCACGAGTAGGGGTCGGTCACTGCAGAAGAGTTTAGCTTGAGGAGAAAAGGGAGTTTCCCCACGCAATAGAATTCGACCGGCTAAAGAAAGTGGTCGGTCCAACCAGGTATTTAGTATAGGTCCGCCATAAGTTTCAACATTTAATTTTATATAATGCCCTTCTACTAGGATTTCCGGCAAAGGTTTAACACGAAAACTGGGGCTGTCCGTGTGCGCTCCAATAATATGAAATCCATACTTTTCCGCAGCGCCTATCCCAACCACAAATGCAATTAGGGCAGAATCATTTCGAGTAACATAATATTTTCCACCTGGAAGCAACGACCATTTATCTTTAAAGGGCAACTCATGGAATCCATGCGGAACCAGCGTTTTTTTGACCTCTTCCACAGCATGGAAAGGAGAGGGGCTTTCTTGGATAAAATCAAGCAGTAATTGAGCAAACTGCTGTTCGTCATTATTGATATAAGATGTCATCTAAATCTAACCGCCTTTCAAATCGATTATACTACTCCACCTGAAATTATTATGGAATATATTCTCCTAACCTAAACGTCCTTCCTGCAGGTCTATTTTATTAAGTTTTGAATAGTCAGCAGGAAATTAGACCAGTATTATAGAAATAGAAGCACTAGGAAAGTTAAATCTTAAAATATTGTAGAGAATGAAGTGGATATAAACCATGAGAAATATAAGGGTAACCACGCTTGAGCATATAAGTTTGGAAGAATTGACGAACATTTGGAACCGATGTTGGCGCGGTTATTATTATGATATGACATATACACCTGAGAACATCAGAACTTGGCTTCATCTTAGTCAAGTATTCCTACAGCATTCAGTTGCGATCATGGTAGAAGATCAAGTTGCTGGGTTTGCTTTACTGTCTGTAGACGGCAGTGATGGCTGGGTTGCTGGGACTTGTATTGCTCCTTCCTATCGCCGCAAAGGCCTTTTTACACCTTTAATGCACTCCCTACTCAATTCAGCTACTTGTGTAGGTGTAAAACGGGTTTACCTAGAGGTTTTGATTCAAAATCATGCCCTTAAAGTCTATCAGTCTGTTGGTTTTATGCGGCTGCGTCAACTCAATATTTACCGCAACCAATGTAGGACTCATTATCCCCCAATTAGGAAGCCAGCAGTACGTCCTTTGGAAAGGGTTACAGATGAAGAGTACTTTGAAAATCGTCGTGGCGTCTTGTTTAATCCGGCTTGGCAACGAAGAGAAGGGTATCTTAAACGCCATGTGCATTCGTTAGCAGTGATGAACTCGACTGGAACAGCGGGTGCTCTGTTTGCAGGAGTTAAAAATACAATCTGTCTTGATGCGTGGAGTGTAACCGAGACTGGAGCTGAAGAGGTAATTTCCTCAGTGTTTAGGCGCACAGGCACATCGTTTACACTAATAAATCAACCTAAAGATTGGATCGTAGCTTGTCTCAGAGCCGAGGGAATTATTCCAAGTGCAAAGCAGTTTGAAATGTGTTTAGAACTGACATAAACTTCACCGAACTATCCTAGATTATTAAAGTTCGGTGCCCGCAAAACAGAGGTGATTTTCGTCAGAACATTGACAGAGTCTGAAATCAATGGATTTTTTTTATAAAAGCCCTTGTATATTCCAGAAATCGGTATATAATTAAGAAGATATCTTACCTTAATATTTTGAAAGGAGAAAAAAATCAATGACACAAAAAGAGCAATTAATGATTAATGCAATTTTAGAGTCGATTGGACTAGAGTCAATTAAGTCCACACAGCACAAAAGGCTAGTTCATGAAGAAGGATAAGTAGTTACAGAAAGGGTGCGGTATTTTGAGCCAGATTCTAATCCTAAATTGTAACCTAATTAGCTTTAACTCATTCAGAGGCCAAATCTAAAAGCGAGTTTCTTATAATTTGAGAAGCTCGCTTTTATACTTGGAACGAAAATACAATCTAGAATGGAGTAGTTGCTTCTATGACGTTAGCAGTATTAGGAATTGCCTGTAGTCCACGGCGCAATGGCAACTCAACCCGCTTACTCTTAGAGGGGATGGAAACCGCCAAAGCTGAGGGACATACTACTGAATTAGTGTACCTTTCTGATTTAAAAATTAGTCCCTGCCATGGATGCAATGCTTGTTCGGCTGAAGGAATATGCGTCATAAAAGACGATATACTTAAGCTGAGAGAAAAACTGATTCAAGCTGATCGACTAATTATCGCGGCACCTATTTTTATGATGGGTTTGAATGCCCAAACAAAAATTATTATTGATCGTATGCAGCCGTTTTGGGCACTCAAATACTTACATCATCAGACCTTAACCAATCCATCTGGTTACGAACGTGTCGGTCTTTACCTTGGCGCGGCTGGGCTAAAAAAACCCGATGTGTTTGATTGTGGCGAAAAGACGATGAAAACTTTCTTTCATATGTTAGATTTTCGCTACGCTCAACCTTGTCTTTTCGGCGGGATTGATCAAGCTGGAGAGATTAATAAACATCCAACTGCCTTCGACGAAGTACGGAAGGCTACACAGGTTCTAATGAAATCCTAACCCCCAAACTTTCCGGGTTCAGTACCTCAGTCTAAGGCTGAGGTACTATTTTTTTAAGTACTGTAAAGCTCCATCTGTCATATCGGTTTGGAGTATGCTATACTCACTAAAAGGGAACATTATCCATTGTTGCTGTTGATTAGAGTACATAAAAGGAGGACATGACAGATGAGTATTCAAGACAAATACCGCTTATGGTCGGAAAACCCCTACTTCGAAGAAGAAATGCGACAAGAGCTAAAACAGATCACCGATCCACAAGAAATTGAGGACCGTTTCTATACAGATTTGGAGTTTGGCACAGGTGGTTTAAGAGGGATTATTGCGGCGGGCACAAACCGTATGAACAAATATGTCATTCGTAAAGTAACTCAAGGTCTGGCCGAATGTGTTTGCGATCAAGGGCCGGAGGGTATGAAACGTGGCGTGGTTATCGCCTATGATTCTCGAAAATACTCGCCAGAATTCGCACTTGAAGCAGCCTTAGTTCTTGCTCGAAACGGAGTTAAGGTGTATCTTTTTGATGCGTTGCGCCCGACACCGGAACTATCGTTTGCAATTCGTCAGTTGCACGCTCTAGCTGGTATTGTTGTGACAGCTAGCCACAACCCTAAAGCCTATAATGGCTATAAACTTTACTGGGATGACGGAGGACAGGTACCTCCAGAGCACGCTGACCAAATTCTTGCGCGTATTAAAGCTCGTGAGAGCTGGCTGGGAATCGAACCCATGTCCATAGAAGCGGCTAAAATGAGTGGGCTTCTAGAAATCATCGGCGAAGAAATTGATCGACCTTACCTTGCTCGTGTCCTGGAACTGGCTCTGCATCCAGAGCTCGATGCCAAAAAGGGGGGGGAGCTTCGGATCGTCTATACTCCTCTGCACGGAGCCGGGAATATACTTGTGCGAAGGGTTTTGGCTGAACTCGGTTTTAGTTCGGTCACTGTCGTACCCGAGCAAGAGCTCCCGGATCCAGAATTCACGACCGTCCCGTACCCTAATCCCGAAATCCCAGCAACGTTTGATCTTGCCCGAAAATATGGGCTGGAAATGAAAGCCGACCTTCTCTTGGCCACTGATCCTGATGCTGACCGTTTGGGAGTAGTATTGCGTGATCCCCAAGGAAACTATGTATCGCTCACAGGGAACCAAATTGGGGTAGTGTTAACTTACTATATTCTATCTCAGAAAAAGGCCTTAGGGACCCTTCCAGAAAACGCAACGATTATTAAAACAGTGGCCTCAACTGATTTGGCAGATGAAGTGGCTCGTTTTTTCAATGTTCGCGTGGAAAACGTACTGACTGGATTTAAATTTATAGCTGAAAAAGAAAAAGAAATGGAAGAAGGCGGTTGGGGAACATTCCAGTTCGGCTTTGAAGAAAGTTACGGCTATCTCGCTGGCAATTTTGTCCGAGATAAGGACGCAGTGATTGCCTCTGTCCTCTTGGCTGAAGCAGCTTTATATTATCGGCAGGTTGAGGGACATACCCTGCTCGATGTTCTTGAGTTAATTTATAAAAAATTTGGATACTACCTTGATGAACAAGAGTCTCTCGCCCTAGTAGGTATCCAAGGTAAAGAAGAGATCACGCGGATCATGGACTCATTTAGAAAAGAGGAGATCCTCGAATTGGGTGGAATTCCTGTCTGGAAATTAGATGATTATGAACATCAAATTGGTAAAGATATTTCGACGGGACTAACTTACCCACTCACTCTTCCTCATTCAAATGTCCTGCGGTTTTCCTTTCACGGTGGAGGGTTTGTCATGGTGCGCCCCTCTGGCACTGAGCCTAAAATTAAATTCTACTTTTCAGTTAAAGCAGATACCCTATCCGAGGCAGAAGTTGCCCTAGGCAAGGTGAAAACAGATTTTATGAACCGAATTGACCAAATACGATCCGTCCGATGAGAATTCATCGTCGAACTGAAGGCTGGATATTCGCATAGCCCCAATATGTAACTTACTTTCAAGACACCCACTTCAAGAAGTGGGTGTTGCAATGTTTTGCTTTATCTTGCTATGTCTAAAAGGTCAAAAATTGTTAAAAATAGTCTGACCTTTATTGACCTTCTCACTAAAAGGGAATATAATCTAATTATGAAAGTGAATGTATCTAAGATATCCCATACTGCAACAAAACAAAAAACGGTTAGACAAAACAAGTAATAATTCTTTCGGAAAACAACTTTATTAGCGCATAAGTATATGAGGTGAGAATATGGATTTTAAAGATTATTATGTCAGTTTAGGTGTTGCACCAGATGCTGATCAAAAAACTATAAAAAAAGCGTATCAGAAATTAGCCAAAAAACATCACCCAGACGTTAATCCAGGGGACACAGTAGCTGAAGCAAAATTCAAAGAAGCTACGGAAGCCTATCAGGCGATCAGTGATCCTGAGAAACGACGCAAATATGATGAATTACGGCAGGACTACCAACAATGGCAAAGCCGTGGAGGCCGTGGAGATTATGATTATGGCCGTTGGCAGACGAATCCAGGTGGCGGTAGAAGTCAAACCCATACCATGTCACAAGAAGATTTCGCAGAAATGTTCGGTGGCGCGGGAAGAGCGGGTGGCTTTAATGGTATGGATGGGGACGAATATTCTGATTTCTTCTCAACTCTCTTTGGCGGAGGCGGAGGGCAAGGTCGTGGGTTTAGTGGAGGTTCTCCTAGAGTACGTGCCCGTGCTGGACAGGACCTCGAAGTCGAAGTTCAAGTGACCCTCGACGAAGCTTATCATGGAACGACACGGGTCATACGTACTGGAGAAAAACAAATCGAGGCTAAAATTCCGAAAGGGGTACGGACAGGTTCCAAGGTTCGGATTGCAGGCCAAGGTGGTCCGGGAATCTCGGGCGGGCCGAGCGGAAATCTTTATTTAAATATTACGGTAAGTTCACATGCTCGTTTTGTCCGCGATGGGGATGACTTGAGGACCGACCTAGCGATTGATTTCTACCGAGCCGTTTTAGGTGGGGAGGTCAGTATCCACACTTTCGGCGGAGAAGTCCGACTTAAAATCCCCCCCCTCTCTCAAAGCGGGAAAAAATTTCGTTTTAGAGGAAAAGGCATGCCGAACTTAGAACATCCTCTCCAACAGGGAGATCTTTTTGCAGTCTTATCGATCGTGTTACCGGAAGGTATGAGTGAGCAAGAGATTACGACCCTGCGTGATTTAGCCAATAAACGAGGTGCCAACGAAGAGCTGAAAGTGTAATAAGGGTAATGCTTGTGAACAGCGTTATAATTTTCCTAGCTTGAAAAGGAGTGAGTAAATTATGTCTTTTGATACGAATCGTTTTACCCAGAAATCCCAGGAAGCAATTACAGATGCCCAAACTAAGGCGGAAAGAAATGGGAACAGCCAAGTGGAGCCCGAACACCTTTTGCTCTCCCTTCTAGAGCAAGGAGATGGCGTAGTTCCTCAAGTGTTAACTAAATTAGATATGGCAGTAGGCGTACTCATCCAAAGTATGCGACAAGAAATTAATCGTTTTCCGCGCATTAGTGGTGGAAATGTGCAAATCAGCATTTCACCTCGCTTACGAACTGTTTTAGTAGCAGCCCATGATGAGATGGCCCCGTTTGGCGATGAGTATGTGAGCACAGAACATTTGCTGCTGGCAATTTTTAAAAAGGCTGGAGGGCCTGTTGAACAAGTCCTCAAACAAGCTGGTCTGACCCAAGAAAAATTACTGCAGGCCTTGCGTGAAGTTAGAGGAACGCAACGTGTCACAAGTCAAAATCCCGAAAGCACCTATGCGGCTCTCGAACAATATGGGCTCAACCTAGTAGATCTTGCAAGGCGTGGTCGTCTGGATCCTGTTATTGGCCGTGACGAAGAAATTCGTAGGGTCATTCAGACTCTATCCCGTCGTACAAAAAATAATCCTGTGCTGATCGGCGAGCCTGGGGTCGGCAAAACGGCGATTGTCGAAGGATTGGCTCAAAGGATTGTCCGAGGAGATGTCCCTGATGCCATTAAAAATAAACAAGTAATTGCTCTGGATATGGGATCCTTAATCGCCGGGGCTAAGTACCGCGGGGAATTCGAGGAACGTCTGAAAGCAGTGCTCAAAGAAATTCATGACCGTGACGATGTCATCTTATTTATAGACGAATTGCATACGGTGGTAGGAGCCGGCGCTGCTGAAGGAGCAATGGATGCCAGCAACATGCTAAAACCAATGCTGGCTCGTGGAGAACTTAGCATGCTCGGAGCGACGACACTCTCAGAATATCGTAAGCACATTGAGAAAGATGCCGCCCTCGAACGACGGTTTCAACCGATTATCGTGGAGGCGCCCAGTGTAGAGGATACCATTTCAATCCTGCGTGGCCTTAAAGAAAAATATGAAACGCACCACGGCGTACGAATCACGGATGGAGCCATCATTGCTGCCGCAGTGCTCTCCGATCGATATATTAGCGATCGTTTTCTTCCAGACAAAGCAATTGATCTAATCGATGAAGCGGGAGCACGTATGCGCATGGAAATCACTAGCGATCCCTATGAATTAGATCAGATTAAACGCCGAATGATGCAACTGGAAATTGAACGAGAGGCCTTAAAGAAAGAAAAAGATGAAGCGAGCAAAAATCGCTTAGCGAAAATTGAGGAAGAGTTGGCCAATCTTAAGGAAGAACGTTCCGGGCTGGATGCCCAATTGCAAGGCGAACGTGAAGTTTTGGCGCGAATTCAACAACTCAAAGAGGAAGTCGACCGTTCACGTAACCTTATGGAGCAAGCCCAACAACAATTAGATTACAATAAAGCTGCTGAACTCCAGTATGGCATAATCCCGAATTTAGAAAAAGAACTTAAAGCCACTGAACAAAAGCTACAAGCTAAGCAAAATACACTCTTAAAACAAGAAGTTGTAGAGCAGGATATCGCCGAAATTGTGGCAACCTGGACCCATGTCCCCGTCTCCAAACTTATGGAAAGTGAGATGGAAAAACTCGTCCACATGGAAGAGCGTATCCATGAACGGGTTATTGGTCAAGATGAAGCTGTGCGCGCCGTTGCCGATGCTGTTCGCCGGGCACGCGCTGGGTTACAAGATCCGAACCGACCCTTGGGTTCTTTCCTCTTCATGGGGCCGACGGGCGTTGGGAAAACTGAATTGGCTAGGGCATTGGCTGAGTTTCTCTTTGATGATGAGCAAGCCATGGTCAGGATTGATATGTCTGAGTATATGGAAAAGCATACGGTAGCCCGACTAATTGGAGCCCCTCCCGGATATGTAGGGTATGAAGAGGGCGGACAACTTACAGAAGCCGTTCGTCGTAGACCTTATAGTGTCATCCTCTTTGATGAAATTGAGAAAGCACATAGTGACGTCACCAATGTTCTCTTGCAACTCTTAGATGACGGGCGCTTAACAGATGGGCAGGGGCGGATAGTTAACTTTAAAAACACGGTAGTCATTTTAACCAGTAATATTGCCAGCCCGTCTATTCAGGATTTGGCCCGTCGCAACGCAACTCAAGAAGAAGTCCGGTCCACCATCAATGAAGAACTGCGGCATCACTTCCGACCGGAATTCCTCAACCGTCTTGATGAAGTCATCGTCTTCCATCCTTTAGAGCGCGCGCATATCGGACGAATTGTGGAAATTCAACTTGGCTTATTGCGCAAACGCTTGGACGAACGCAAACTCACGCTTGATTTGACGGAAAAGGCACGTGCTCAACTAGCGAATGAGGGGTATGATCCTGTTTATGGAGCAAGACCACTTAAACGTGTGATTCAACAACGCCTCCAAAATCCTTTGGCCCTTAAACTTCTGCAAGGGGATTTTAAGGAAGGACAACAGATCCTAGTGGATGTTGACGATTTGGGGACCTATTCGTTTTCTTCTCCCAAAGAATAAGTAAATTTAAATTTCATAAGGCATATGAAAGACAATAACAAGTCAAAGATGCCTTGGATATTTTGCGTCAGACAAGGAGGTATGTTCACCTCATAGTGGGGCTCTTAGGTGAACATACCGACGCAGTATGACACAAAATAGACTGGCAGACTGACTGGTTATTTTCTTGAATGTGCCTAAGGCTAGAAAAGAGAGACTGGGATCGAAACTCAGACTCTCTTTCTTTTTTTTATTTGATTTCCTTTCCTTTAGTCAGCCCTTTAAAACTTGGCTAATATTCCGAACTAAATGTATAATGTAGACAACTAATGCTGAAAAGTAAAGTGAGGAGCAACCAAGTGCCTGATAATCAGCTGATCCATCTCCCCATTTGGCAAGGACACGAAGGGGTAGGACGATGTCATATTTCATTGATCCTCATTGATACGGGGAACGGACTTAATGGACTTCTTACAGGCGGGGAAAAACCTCATGTCGGCGGAGTGGTTCTGGCCCTTCCTCGTCCAAGCCTAAGCGGTAAAGGGTGGAGTGCCGATGTGTACATCACACCAGTTTTGGGACATAAAGATGTCGACGTCGCCAAAACGGTTGCCGAACAGTTGGCCCGTGAACTACGATGTCCAGTAGTCGTAACGGCCGGAATTCATTCTGATCATCTTTGTCCAGAAGAACTGAGCGAAATTATCAGTAATTGCGATACCTTGACTCAAAAATATTTAACTCAGAGGTGAAACTATGCACACAAATTTACGTCATTTTATAGAAACCCTCCGCAGGGAGAGCCAAATTGTCGAGATTGAGACAGAGGTTGACCCCTATCTAGAGTTGGCAGAAATCCACCGTCGTGTCATTGCAGAAGAAGGCCCGGCTCTATTGTTCAAGCGAGTTAAGGGAAGCTCTTTTCCAGTCGTTACTAATTTATTTGGAACTCGACGACGCGTTGACCTGGCCATCGGACCAAAGCCTGAAGAGACAGTACAGCGTGCCGTTTCGGCCTTGCATCGTTTGCTCCCGCCAAAACCTTCTGTACTTTGGCAGGAAAAGGACTGGATGCTTTCTTTGGTTAAAAGTGGGCTTCGCGCAGTAAATCAAAAGCACGCCCCCGTCCTTGAGATTCAGGAACGCTCTGTGGATTTGACTCGACTCCCGGTACTTACCAGTTGGCCAGAAGACGGTGGCCCTTTTGTGACGTTGCCATTAGTCTATACAGAACACCCAGTAACAGGAGAACATAATCTCGGCATGTATCGCATTCAAATTTATGGCCCCAATCAGACCGGCATTCACTGGCAGATTCATAAGGGAGGGGGATTTCACTATTATGAAGCAGAGCGCTTGGAACAGGGTCTTCCTACAACCCTTTTCTTAGGTGGTCCCCCGGCTCTGATTCTTTCTGCTATTGCTCCTCTACCGGAAATGCTTCCCGAGCTTATCTTCACATCTTTTTTAATGGGGGAAAAACTTTCCCGTGTTAAGGTTCCGACCCATCCCCACGCCCTCATTGCCGAAGCAGAGTTTGCCATCTGTGGAACCGTGCCCGCAAAACTCCGAAAGCCGGAAGGGCCGTTTGGAGATCACTACGGCTATTATTCCCTGACGCATGATTTCCCGCTCTTTAATGTACATACTGTTTACCATCGGCGGGATGCGATCTACCCGGCTACCGTAGTAGGCAAGCCTCGCCAGGAAGACTATTTTATAGGTGAATACTTGCAATCCTTGTTATCCCCGATGTTTCCGGTGGTCATGACAGGAGTTAAAGCGCTTTGGACGTATGCCGAAACCGGCTTTCACGCTCTGGCGGCAGCCATTGTCCGGGAAAGCTATCACCGTGAAGCATTGGCCCACGCTTTCCGAATTCTAGGCGAAGGGCAGCTGACCTTGACGAAGTTTTTGATCCTGACCGATGTCCAACTTGACCTACAAGATTTCAAATCTCTCTTGGAAACTGTTTTGGCGCGCTTTGAACCGGAATCTGATCTTTTAATTCTCAATGAAACGTCCATGGATACTCTGGACTATACTGGTCGACGTCTTAATCACGGTAGCAAGGCCATAATGCTTGGCTTAGGAACCTCTAAGCGTGACTTGCCACGACATATAGAAGGGGGTACACTGCCCGGTATTAAAGGTATTAAACCCTTCTGCGCGGGTTGCTTATTATTAGATGCTCCCACGTTTGATAATGCCCCGGAGCTTGCTAATGTCGTGTTAACTCATCTTCAGGCTGAACCGTTCCAGGCTTGGCCCTTGGTAATTTTGGTGGATGATTTGGCTCTTGCCTTAGAGCAAACCGGTTTTCTTTGGCAAGTCTTTACCCGCTTTGACCCCGCTTATGATATCTATGCCGCGACAGAGATGCGCTTGCACCGCTTGGTATACCATGGTCCAATTTTGATCGATGCGCGGATGAAACCGGGTTATCCTGGGGAAGTAATCCCAGACGCGGCGACCGTCAAACTTGTTGATCAGCGCTGGAAAGAATATGGAATAACCAAATGACAGAGGTCAGAAGCTGAAGTCTGATTGCGGGTGGTTTCATAATAATGGCGTTTGTATCATCTCCTAAGCTCTAAGTGAAGCCTCAATAGTCCTAAATATAACATCTGCAAATATTATCTTTCATGAAAACTTCGATTGTTTTGAAGTTTTATCAGGATTGTGTATAATTTATGGTCTTTTTGCACATCCTGAAAATGGTATTTAGAAATAGTTTTTAAAAAGGAGGGATCTAAGATGCAACTAAATGATATCGAAATGAAGAAAATCCTAGATCAAGGAATGTTAACAAGAAGTCGTATTGAAACTGAAACTGCCATGAAAAAGTGCCAAATGTACAATGAAATGGCACAAGATGCTGCTGTAAAGGGATTTTTCAAAGAACAAGCTAAAGGGTTAGAAGATGTATTGGGATATTTTAGCAAGGGAATGGCTGAACTACAATAGAAAGGGGGGCTTCGACAATGAGTCAATTCACGGACTTGGACATGCTTTATGATTACGAAAAAGACGCAGCTAGTGCCGCAATGGGATTCATGACGTTGGCTACGCGTGCCCATCATGGCGATCTGAGAAATATCTACTTACGTTTAGCCAATGAAGCGACTAATGCCCATAGTAAAGTCAGCAAGTTGATTAACCAAAACGGTGGCATCGCTTAAGACAAGCGTATAAATAAAGAGCCGGGAACAAAAGTTCCCGGCTCTTTATTTACTATTTCCACCATCCGGTGGTCATGCTACCTGTGATTTGGGTAAAAGCATAGACAGTAGACTCATTAATTCGAAACTCTTGTTGTCCAAAACGTACAATACTCTTGGCTGGGTAGTACTGCAGGGCGTAGTCTTCCGTTGTATGGTAGTGTGAGAGCTCCCGGTGTAACGTGAAATACAGTACCTTTTGATTTTCTAATGGCACTAGGGTTTGATCAGTTGAAGAGAGGGGAGTCGCATGTTGTAAGTCACGCATCAATTCATGGATTTTCCCTGTATTAATATAGTAATACGGATGAAATGGATCCTCAGAATTCACCATTCCTAGTTTAGTAATCGCTAAAGGGTGAAGTTCGCGATTGGGGACGTTGAGGGTACTAAAGGGATCTAGCCAACTTTCCTGATAGACTGAGGGAACAAAAACTATGATAACCACAATCAATAAAACACTCAAACAAACAACAAATTTACGTCTTTTCAAGCGTGATAGTTGCATTCGACAGGAAAAGACAAAACTGGAAAACGAATGCATCAGAACCCTCCTCTAGCCAACCATTTGGCGCGATTGATATAGTACTGTTTTACGCCGAATCCGTTGAATCGCGTTGTCTAAAGACTTTGGATGAAGTCCTAAGTGTTCAGATACTTCACGTTGTTTAAAGCCTTGTAGGAAATAATGGTCAAACACCAAACGCTCAAGATTGGACAGATCTTTGTTTAAACCGTCAATCATAGAACGGGCTTCGTCATTAGCAATCACCATTGATTCCGGATCCTCGGCGTTCCGTAAAAGTGACAAGAAGTTTGTTTCCTCTGATTCTGAAATCGCATTATTTAGTGAAAAGGCTTCATTTAAATTGACGTGTTTTTGGCGAGTATATTTACGTAAGCTATCAATCAGTTTGCGTTTAATGACCATTCTTACAAAATGAAGGAAAGGAATGTCTTGGTTTAGATCATAAGCGAGTATCGCTCTATAAATCGCGATTCGACCTTCTTGTATCAGGTCATCATAATCCGCCCTTGGCAAAAAATATTTACAGGCGATCATGCGTATTTCAGGTTCATAGTGCTGAATTATCTCATTTAAAGCCTCTTGATTGCCTGAGCGCGCTGCTTCAAGCAACGCCGTTTCATTATCGAGGGCGCTTATCTTGGAAGTGATGGCACTCAACTCCTTATCAATAATAGACACAAGCATCTACTAGAGTCTATTAAAAATTATACCTTTTGACAAGGGCTTTTTTGTGGACAATCCTCCATATCTTACTAACTGGATCACAGATGGCCTTAAAAAGATTTAAGCAAGTTTGCGGTTTCAATAGCAGTCATAGCTGCGTCAAATCCTTTGTTTCCAGCTTTGGTCCCCGCTCGTTCAATTGCTTGCTCAATACTATCGGTGGCTAAAACACCAAATATTACAGGAACACCAGTTTGCAAGCCTACGTGTGCGATTCCTTTACTGACCTCATTGCTAACAAGATCAAAATGAGGAGTAGCGCCGCGAATGACGGCACCAAGGCAAATGATGGCATCATAGCGCTTAGAAAGTGCCATTTTTTGAGCCACAAGTGGAATTTCGAAGGCGCCTGGAACCCAAGCAAATTCAATATCGTCTTCAAGCACCCCGTGTCGGCGGAGCGCATCAATTGCCCCCCCGACTAATTTGCTCGTGATAAATTCATTAAATCGTGCAGCAATAATTCCAATCTTTAGCCCTTCAGCCATTAAGTTTCCTTCATAAGTTTTCATCGGTAAATCGTCCCTTCTTTACTAAAGATGCTTATACAATATTAGTTTTGACAAATTGGTCACAAGTGTTTGGTTGAACTTCTTTTAGATAATGACCCATTTTATTTTTTTTGGTGCAAAGATATTTAGAATTCTCCGGTTTAGAGGGGATATCTACAGGAACACGTTCGACTACTTTCAAGCCATACCCCTCAAGACCCACAATTTTACGTGGATTGTTGGTCATTAAGCGCACTTCGGAAATTCCGAGGTCTGCTAAAATCTGAGCGCCTACACCATAATCACGTAAGTCTTCTGGAAATCCTAAGGCTAGGTTTGCTTCTACAGTGTCTTTTCCTTCTTCTTGAAGTTTATAGGCCCTTAGTTTATTCAACAAGCCGATCCCACGGCCTTCTTGACGCATATAGAGTAATACACCACGTCCTTCACGTTCGATTTCCTCTAATGCTGCAGAGAGCTGGTCTCCGCAGTCACAGCGCAGAGAATGAAAAACATCTCCCGTCAGACACTCAGAGTGTACCCGGACAAGGACAGGCTTCCCATCATCGACTGTCCCTTTAACCAAAGCGATGTGTTCATCGTGATCGACGATACTAAGATAGCCGATGGCCCTAAAGTCGCCAAACTCCGTAGGGAGATGGATACTTTCAACCCTTTCGATGAGCTTCTCCGATTGGCGGCGATAGCTAATGAGATCTTTAAGGGTAATTAATTTCAAATTATGCTTCTCGACAAAAAGTTGTAAATCTGGCACTCGGGCCATTGTTCCGTCTTCATTCAAAATCTCGCAAATGAGGCCTGCGGGCTGGAGCCCAGCCAGACGCGCTAAATCTACAGAGCCTTCAGTGTGCCCGGCTCGAACCAATACTCCACCTTCGCGGGCTTGAAGCGGAAAAATATGGCCGGGGCGTTGTAATTCAGTTGGCCCGCTATTGGGGTTTGCCAGAACTTTAACTGTATCCGCTCGTTCAAAGGCGGAGATCCCCGTAGAGCTTGTTACAGAATCAACACTTACAGTAAAGGCTGTTCCATGGGGATCCGTGTTATTACTGACCATCTGTTCAAGTTGTAAAGCGCGTATCCGATCTCTAGTCATCGGTACACAGATCAGCCCACGGCCATAGGTCGCCATAAAATTGATCGCTTCTGGGGTTGCCATTTCAGCGGCCATGACCAGATCCCCTTCGTTTTCACGATCCTCATCATCTACCATAACGATCATCTTACCTTGTCGAATATCGTCCAAGGCTTCTTCTACCGTATTAAATGACATGCTATTCACTCCTTAAATATTATTTACTTTCATTGAAGACGAACAGTCTAAGCAAATCCATGGTCGGCCAAAAAACCCAGAGAAAGAGCTTGTTTATCTTTGCTGGTTGCCGTGTTTAATCCCATAAAACGAGCAACATATTTGCCGATAAGGTCTGTTTCAAGGTTGACGCTGGAGCCAATCCCTTTTAATCCGAGCGTGGTTTGCTCAAACGTATGAGGAATTAGAGAGACTGTAAAGTACTCGGCTTCGACATCAATGACTGTTAGCGATATTCCGTCAATAGCAATAGAGCCTTTTGGCAATACAAAGGAAAGCAGGGCTGGAGGGGCAGTTATTTCATAGACTTGGGCGATGCCCCATGGGGTAATTCGGCGAATGTTACCGACTCCATCGACATGCCCACTGACCAGATGTCCACCTAAACGGGTTTGAAGCTGTAACGCCCGTTCTAGGTTGACACGGCTCCCGCTTTTAAGCTCGGTCAAATTTGTTTTGGCCAACGTTTCTGCCATCACATCCACTGTGAACTCGCGCTCACTTTGGCGAATGACTGTTAGGCAAACGCCGTTGATGGCGATACTATCTCCAATCTGGGTTCCATTAAGAACTTTTTTTCCCTCGAGCGTAAGTTGTCCTGATTCTGGCAAGAGGCGAAGGGCTCGTACCATCCCCAGTTCTTCAACAATTCCGGTAAACATGTATATCCCCTCCCTAAAGCATCTCAGTCCCTTCTAGGGCTTCAGACCTCTGAACTCTGATCTAGACATATATCCAGTAACATGGAGATCGCCCGAATTCAGATCAATGTGGAGATCATGAAGTTCTAAGGCGTCTGACATATGCTGGATATGTAAACCTGAAAGGGGCGAAGGGCCGTTTCCCCCCACAAACTTAGGCGCAATAAAAAACTCAATTTTATCAATACACTGTTCGTTAAGGAGTGCGCCCGCTAGCCCGCCGCCCCCCTCTAGTAACACACTTGTCCAACCGCGATGAACAAGGTCACGTAGAAGTTTCTCGAGTGGGACATGTCGGGGAGTGTCATATTGCCATACTTCAACCTGTTCGAGGTCGTTGAGGCGTGCAACCTTGTCTGGAGAGGCCGCCTGGGTGGTCGCTATAATACAAGGACTGTGTTCTGAGGCGGTAAGCACATGAGCTTCTTCTGAAATACGTAATTGTCCATCAACAATGAGCCGAATCGGGTCTCTTCCACCGGGGAGCCGACAATTGAGGGTGGGGTTATCCTGGAGGACTGTTTCACTTCCCGCCAAGATGACATCGTAGCGATCTCGTAGCTGATGAACATAATGGCGCGACTCTGCTTGACTTACCCAGCGTGAATCCCCCGTCTCAGTGGCAATCTTCCCGTCTAAAGTCATCGCAGTTTTATACACAACAAAAGGTAATCCTGAGGTGATCACTTTAACGAAAATTTCATTGATAACGTAGGCTTCCTCTAGCAAGAGACCCACGTCCACTTTAATTCCGGCTTCACGTAAACGGTCTATGCCCCGACCAGCGACCAACGGATTGGGATCTACCATGGCTACGACAACTCGTTTGATTCCAGCACAGATCAGGGCATCGGCACAGGGCGGAGTCCGACCAAAATGCGAACACGGTTCCAAGGTTACAAAAGCCGTCGCGCCGCGTGCTTGATCTCCGGCAGCTGTGAGAGCATGAACTTCTGCGTGAGGAGTTCCGGCCTTAAGGTGATACCCTTCTCCGATGACGAGATTGTCCTTGACAATAACACATCCCACCAGAGGATTAGGACTGGTTCTGCCTATTGCTTTGACCGCTAGCTCAAGTGCTCTTCGCATAAACTTTTCATCCATCGAATTAGAAGGACTTGATTCTTTCATAAAAAAACCCTTTCTTAATTTAAGGATCTTCTGTCGTCGCCTAATATATTGAAACCCTCCATTTCGAGCAGGAGTAGTTCGCGACTTAGTGTCTCCATAAAACCATAAAAATAGGTAAAAAAAACACCCGATTATTTCTCCGGGTGTTGGGTTACAAAGTCACAACTCAAATAAAGCGCGAAAACGCTTAATTTTAGCTGTTCCTCTTTTCATCCAGACTTTTGGCACATTCAAGTAAATAACCAGTCAGTCTGCCAGACTATTTTGTATATGCAAAATATCCATGGCATCTTTGAGTTGTTATTTTCTTTCATATGCTTTACTGTCGGCCCCGGAATGACACCGGGTCTGCCAAAAGGCTCGCGGGCTTTACCGCCGGTAGGGAATTTCACCCAACCCCAGAGGAGTATTTATTACGGTTTATGAAATTGCTTATAGTTTACTCTAGGCTGTTAATTAATGCAACCCTATAATTTACCATGTAGGGTGAGGAACTCTTCGCGCAATAAACCCATGAGTATAGCATCGTGATAGTTGCCTAACACAAAACGAGCTTCGCGTTGACGACCTTCAATTTTGAAACCGACTTTTTCATAGGCCTTAATCGCTCGCAGATTTCCATCCCAGGTATCCAGCGAAATCCGGTGGAAATTCCACTGCGTAAAAAGGAACCGCGCAAATGTGATTAAGGCATCTGGGCCGTATCCTTTACCCCAATACGTTTTATTCCCAATTACCACATAAAGAGTTGCTGATCGACCAGGGATATTAACTTCTTTAAAGCCCGTAGTTCCGATGAGTAGATTAGTTTCATCTAAAATAGCATATCGGTAAGTATCCGGTGACCCATCAAGAAACTTTGCCGCAATTTGATCTTTGTTGAGAAGCGTATTTAAGGGCCATGCCCCACTAGACCATAAATTTACCTCTTGATCATTATACCATTGGTACAAAAGGTCAATATCATCTTCTTCAATCGGGCGAATCCATGTTTTTTGACCTTTTAACATTCTTTAGGACTCCTCTTATTCTATTTTGCTCATTGATGAACAAATTTACTAGCTATTTTACCACTAATTTCTGGATAACTTCAAGAGCATTATTATTAATGCATACAAGAAAAATTAATGATATCATTGGACTAACCGATTCATATGGAAAGGAACAACAAAAGTGAGGACATATGATAAGTATACCGTGGCCACAGAACACGAGGGTCTGACAGTGGAGACCTATCTTAAGCAAATAGTACAGTGTTCGGGACGTCGGTTGCAAAAATTAACACGCGCTAAAGGAATTTTACTCAAAGGCCACAATGTTTTCCTGCAAAAAAAGGTTAAAGCTGGAGACATTGTTCAGGTTCTAGTTATGACTGACCAAGCTTATGGGGTTCAACCTGAAGAAGGAAAAATTAATGTTCTTTATGAGGATGCTCAATTTATTGTCCTCGATAAAGCAGCAGGGCAGCTTGTGCACCCTGCCGGACAAACTAAGGAGGGAACGCTGGCGAATTATTTGGCTCATTATTTTCAAACTAAGGGAATTTTGACGACGATTAGGCCATTACATCGTTTGGATCGAGATACATCTGGCTGCGTGGCTTTTGCCAAAGACGCTCGCACACAAACAGAGATAGAGCAGCAACAACAGAGTGGTTCATTTAAACGGACCTACTTGGCTCTCGTCCAAGGCGTGCTCGAGCAAGAGGGTGTAATTGATGAGCCTATTGGACTTTGTCCTGGCAAACCCAATCGACGTATGATTCGGTCTGAGGGCGATCAAGCCATAACCCGTTTCCGAACTGTACAGACTTTAGCAGATGTATCCTTACTGGAACTTTCACTTACAACCGGAAGAACACATCAGATTCGAGTTCATCTGGCGCATATCGGGCATCCGATTCTAGGGGATGGCATGTATGGAAGGCGTTCAGCTATCATCGGAAGACAGGCGCTACATGCTGCGACACTCAGCTTTACTCATCCTCACACGTCTCAAGAGGTGACAGTGAATGCTCCATTTCCAGCTGATATGGCACGAGTCATGGAACGCAGCTCCTTATTTACGTGATGAAGGACAAAAAAAAGATGTAAAGGTGGAGTCCCCTTATGGTCCGAGCTAAGATCTGCGGCATTAGATCGTTGGAAGAAGCACGTTGGGCAATTGACGCTGGAGCCGATGCCATCGGCTTTATCTTTGTACCCCAAAGTAAACGCCATATTCAACCTGAGCTAGCCCGGGAAATATTCTTAAAACTTCCTCCCTTTATGACCCGCATAGGTGTTTTTGTAAATGAGAACCCGACAATTGTTGCCGATATAGTCCGAAACTGTCATTTAACAGCCATTCAGCTTCATGGAAATGAGGCACCAGAGGATTATCAAATGATCGGTGTCCCCTGTATCAAAGCTATAAATATTTCCGTCGATCATTATATTAACTCGGATGAAACGCCGGTTATTCCCGACAATCAACCTTTTTTCAAGCTTCAATCTTCTTTGTCAAATTGGACCGGAATGGTTCAGGGTATTCTGGTTGACGCCTCATACCAGGGGCAGATAGGGGGAACGGGTTCTCCTCTTCCTTGGGACGATCCGGGCCTGCAAGGTCTCTTTAAACTAATCCGGAGTTTTGATATTCCCCTTATTTTAGCAGGCGGATTGACCCCAGAAAATGTTCAAAGAGCTATTCGAGTCGTGAAACCTTATGCCGTTGATGTCAGTTCTGGAGTAGAGCAATTGGGGGTTAAAAATCAGGATCTAATCACGTCTTTCATCCAAAAGGTGAGGGGGAATTCTGGCTGACGACTGATAAGATAGGTTCTACAATAATTTCCTATTCAATTAAAAGAAGCAACAGGGCCAAACATGTAAATATTACGGTTGGTGTAAATGGAGTACTGGTGGTGGCACCAGTTTCAATGGACGACAATGAAATTATCCTGCTAGTTGAGAAAAAGCGAAACTGGATATTTGAGAAATTCGAGACTTTTCAGCGCCTGGCACAGATAAAGGTGGAGCGAGAATTGATTAGTGGTGAAAAGCTCTTGTTTAGGGGTGAAGACTATCCACTCAAGATAATAGACGTTGAGGGGCGAATCCCTAGCGTTAATCTTAAAGATGGTCAATTATGGGTATCAATTAATAGGGATGTGCCTTCGGAAAAGAGAAGAGAGATAGTTCGAAAAAAATTAGAGCAGTGGTACAAGAGTAAAGCCAAGGAATTAATTTACGAGAGACTGGCGCTATTTACCGACAAAATAGGAGTAAAGGTAAACACGGTAAGGTTTAAGAACCAGAAAACTAGGTGGGGAAGCTGCTCCCAAAGAGGCAATCTGAATTTCAATTGGAAACTGGTAATGGCCCCAACAGACATTGTGGACTACGTGGTTGTACATGAATTATGCCATTTCATACAAATGAATCACTCAAAGGAATTCTGGCAACTGGTCGGAAACCAAATTCCTGATCATAATGAAAGAAGAAAATGGTTAAAGGAAAATGGTGTAAAACTTATTCTGTAAATATTTTTAAGGGCAGCTTCAAACAATACAAAAAAACCACTTTTTTCTCTACAAGATGTGTAAAGAAAAAAGTGGTTCATTATAACGAATAAGATCGACATAACGAATAAGGTTGACCAATTACTACTTGATTACTATTTGATCTAAAAATTCTGTTTCCCCTGCGGAATTGAGGGTGGTCGGGGCGACGGGATTCGAACCCACGGCCTCTTGGTCCCGAACCAAGCACGCTACCAAACTGCGCCACGCCCCGTTTATTAGAACGAGTATTATAATAACAAATCACTTAGGTTCTGTCAATCTCTAATTTTTAGTAGGTAACCTCTCCCGCGAATTAACTCGGCAGGAGTTGACCAGGTAATAGATTCCTTTAGCTAGGCAGTCTGTCGCACATAAAAAAAGCAGGATTTGATAGAGTAGAAATCCATTAGAACGGATATCATTATAATCACAGCATTAATCAGTAATAACCAGTTTGCTTTTTCGCAATAGGTAAATGAACACCATTCTACAATGAACTTTAATTATTAGTCTTCCAAGGAAATTTGACTTTCATAGCGAATACTAAACTCATAGAGAAATTATCCACTCAAATCTTTCGGTTGTTTAAGATACTTTCATTTCCGGAATTTTAGGGATAGATTTCTTTTTTATCGGTTGGAATATTTAGAATATTCCTATTAGAGAAAGGTGGCGTATACCAGTCATAAATTTAGCCTCATTTTTTAAAAGAATATAAATAAACAAAATATTTAAAAAAATTAAAAAAGTTTGCAGGATTCTTCAAATAAAAAAAGAATATATATCTAGTAAGCGAAAAATTGGCGGCAAGAGCAGTAAGTCAATAAATACCCATAAGGAGTTGAGGCCGTTGAAAATTGCAATCTCAGGCAAAGGTGGCGTAGGTAAAACTACCTTCACAGCAAATTTTGCGCGTTGGTTATCGCAAAAAGGGATCACTGTTTTGGCGGTTGACGCAGATCCAGATGCTAGCCTTGGGACAGTCATTGGAATATCCGAAGATATTCTGGCAGATTTAAAACCCATTGTCGACATGAAAACGCTGATTGAGGAGCGCATGGGGGGCAGTGGAGCATACTACTCGCTTAACCCTAACGTGGACGACATCTTAGATGACTACAGTGTGTCCATAGGAACTCTTCGGTTTTTCCGCATGGGAAACATCAAAGGGGGAGGAACCTCCTGTTATTGTAAGGAGAACAGCTTTCTCCAAGCCTTGGTAAATTCACTAATTCTTGGTGAAAAGGATACTGTCATTTTGGATATGGGTGCAGGTATTGAACAACTGACCCGAGGTACTGCCCTAGGTGTTGATGTCTTAGTCGTTGTAACTGAACCATCTAAAGTTAGTGTACAAACCGTAAGAGTTATTCAAAAACTCGCCCTTGAGTTAGGTATTCCACGTACAGTTGTTGTGGGCAATAAAGTTCGCAATTCTAAAGAAGAAAATTTTCTTAGAGACCACTTTTCCTCAGAACAGCTTATTGGCATTATTCCGTATAGTGAGGAACTATTGGAAATGTCAATAAATACGGGCAACGAATTGTCGTCCGTAGGGTCTCTGGGAGTTCAATTAAATACAATTTATCAAAAAATTATCGGTGAAGGGAGTTGAAAGAGGTCTTCGGTTGTAGATGTAAAATTCATAAATGTGATCTTAAAAAAGAGGAGGTTGTAACATGCCCAGATATCGGGATTTAACCCATACGGCCCGACCGTCGGATGCACCACGAGTCTTTGAACCTAAGAATCCCATTAGAACGACCGACCCCGGCGCACTTCAGATGTTGAAAATGGTAGAGGAACAAAAAATTGAGACGGTTTTTGACCGTGCAGTTGCTCAACACCCCCAGTGCGCTTTTGGATATAAAGGAATATGTTGCCGAATTTGTATGGCAGGTCCTTGCCGCGTTAAAACAGAAGAGGGTGTAGGCAGTCGCGGATTATGCGGAGCCACCGCATATACTATTGTTTCGCGTAATATTGTCCGCCTCATCGCAGGAGGGGCTGCTTCCCACTCGGAGCACGCGCGTCATGTACTGCATACCGCTCATGCTATGCTTGAGGGTCATGCTCCAGATTATAAGATTGAATCTCCGGCTAAACTTCAAAAATTAGCTCAGGATTTGGGGATTGCCACCTTAGACCGTACGGACGTGGATATTTTTAGAGACGTTGTCGAACTAGGGTATGCAGATTTCGGTCGCTATCAAGATCGTCCTCTAGCATTTTTGGATTCATTTTTGACTGAGGGACGTCGCAAGAAATTCCTAGCCACTAACATTATGCCAACCGCCATTGACAAATCTGTTACTGAACTCATTGCACAAACTGCCATGGGCGTTGACAGTGATCCTGTTAATATTATTTTCGGAGGCCTAAAGTGTGCGCTGGCCGACTTAGGTGGAGAGTATATCGGGACAAAACTCAGTGACGTTATGTTCGGAATCCCTCAGCCGATCGTCTCAGAGGCTAATCTGGGCGTAATCAATGAAAAAATGGTCAATATTGCTGCTCACGGACACAACCCAGTTTTAAGTGAAATGATCGTTGCTGCTGCGCGCGCAATGAAAGATGACGCTATTGCTGCTGGTGCTGAAGGCGTCAATGTAGTTGGGATTTGCTGTACAGGTAATGAGTTGCTCATGCGCGAAGGCGTTTATTTAGCTACCTCTTCGGCCTCACAGGAATTAGCTATCTTGACAGGTGCTTTGGATGCAATGGTCGTTGATATTCAATGTATTTACCCAGCAGTGCAAACTCTGGCTGAATGCTATCATACAAAGGTTGTCACAACCGAAGCGATCATGAAAATCCCTAATGCTCAACACATCGCCTTTAATACAGCTTCCGCTTTGGAAGATGCTAAAAAGATTATTGGCATTGCTATTAAAGCCTTTAAGAATCGTGATCCTAAGAAAGTCAACATTCCTTCCGAAAAGCACAGCCTTGTTGCAGGCTTTAGCGTGGAAGCACTTACGGAAATTTTCTCGAAGGTCAATCCTGATCGCCCAATTTCTGTGCTAACAGATGCTATCCTGAGTGGGCAACTTAAGGGTGTCGTTCTGATGGCAGGATGTAATAACCTCAGACGTCCTCAAGATGAAGGCCACATTGCAGTTCTAAAAGAGCTTGTGAAAAATGACGTATTTGTCGTTTCCACTGGTTGCTCTTCTGGTGCCTACGCTAAATTTGGTCTTATGTCACCTTTAGCCGTTGAAGAATATGCCGGCGAAGGGCTCAAATCTTTCTTTAAAATGTTAGAAGCAGCAAATCCACAATTGGCGACTGGTCTCCCATTAGTCTTCCATTGTGGCTCTTGTGTGGATAACAGCCGTGGTATGGACTTGGCGATAGCGATGGCTAATGAGCTTGGTGTAGACACACCGAAAGTTCCATTTGCCGCTTCTGCTCCAGAGGCCATGCATGAAAAAGCGGTTGCGATCGGTTCTTGGTGTGTCACGATGGGACTGCCCTGCCACGTTGGTTCTATGCCTCCTGTTGAAGGTAGTGACCTTGTCTATGGGGTTACAACTCAAATTGCGCATGACGTCTTTGGTGGAAACTTCATCTTAGAGATGGACCCTGTCCTTGGTGCACGGAAAATCCTAGATGCTTTAGAGTATCGGTCTTGGAAACTAAATGTGCATAGAAAAGCTGCGGAAAAATTTGAAACTTCTCTAGCGCAAGGCTGGTAAGAAAGGAGGAAGAGTAATGTCTGTTGAACAAATTAGCGAAGAAGTAATTAAAGAACCCAAAAAATTACTACGTAAAGCTTACGATGGCACGATTACCGCTATGAGCTATGCAGAAATTCTGCTAAACCGTGCAATCAAAGATTTTGGTACAGAACAAATCATCGGTTATCCAGATACTGCCTATCACCTTCCGGTTATAATGTGTTTATCTGGTGAAAAAGTTACCAAACTGGGTGAATTAGTTCCTATCTTGAATCGCTTGCGTAATCAAGTTCGCACAGAACTTACCGTGGAGAATTCAAAGCTTTGGGGTGAATCAGTTTTATATGCTGCAGAGGTTATTGAGACAATCAGTTATCTCCGCGGAGAGAATCCTAAAGAAAAACCTTGGACTGGATTCTTAGGTGATCCTATTGTACGGAAACACGGGATTAAGATGGTAGACTGGACCATTCCTGGTGTTGCTGTTATTCTCGGACGAGCTAAAGACTCTCAAGCGGCCAAAAAAATCGTAGAAAACCTCATGAATAAAGGGTTCATGATCTTCCTTTGTGACGAGATCATTGAACAGTGCCTCGAAGAAAACGTCAAAATTGGGGAAGATTACATTGCCTTCCCATTAGGCAACTTCACGCAAATTATTCATGCTGTGAACTATGCTTTCAGAGCAGGTCTTGCCTTCGGTGGGATCGCTCCTGGAGACAGAGCAAAACATCTTGACTATCAAAAACGTCGGGTTCTGGCCTTCGTTCTTCATCTCGGCGAGCGGGATGATGTTAAGGTAGCTGCTTCAATGGGTGCAATCTTCATGGGCTTCCCAGTCCTGACGGATCAGCCACTTCCTGCAGAAGATCAAATCCCTGATTGGTATATCTCTGAGCCTGACTATGAGAAAATTGTTCCGTTGGCAATGGAAGTTCGCGGAATTAAATTGACAAGTATTGATATTCCTATTCCAGTCAACTTCGGACCTGCTTTCGAAGGAGAAACCATTCGTAAAGCAGACACCTACGTTGAATTTGGTGGCGGACGCACAACTTCGTTTGAGCTCATTCACTCAGTCGGACCTGACGATATTACTGATGGTAAGATCACGGTTATCGGGCCTGAAATTGATACAGTCCCAGAGGGCACCAAAATGCCTTTGGGGATTGTGGTTAATGTCTACGGACGTAAGATGCAAGATGACTTTGAAGGCGTTTTGGAACGTCGAATTCACTACTTTACAAACTACGGAGAAGGTATCTGGCACGTTGCTCAACGGGATATGATGTGGGTTCGGATTTCCAAAGAAGCTCGAGCTAAAGGCTTCTTAATAAGACACATTGGTGAGCTCTTGATGGCAAAATTAAAACAAGAATTCCCAGCCATCATCGACCGCGTAGAAGTTGTTATTTATACAGAACAGGCTGCGGTTGAGGAAAACCTCATCAAAGCCCGCGAAGTGTATAAGAGACGTGACGATCGTATGAGGACCTTGACGGATGATTCCGTTGAAGACTTCTACTCCTGCTTGCTTTGTCAATCCTTTGCTCCTAACCATGTCTGTATTGTTACCCCGGAACGGGTTGGCTTATGCGGAGCTGTCAGTTGGTTGGATGCCAAAGCATCGTTTGAAATTGCCCCAACCGGTCCAAACCAACCTATTCCCAAAGGCCCAGCAATTGATGAATTAAAGGGCATGTGGAAAAGTTGTAACGACTATCTTTATACAACTTCGAACAACAGCTTAGAAGAGGTCAATCTCTATACAATCATGGACAAACCAATGACTTCCTGCGGTTGCTTTGAGGCTATTATGGCCATCATTCCGGAAGCCAATGGGATTATGGTTACCACCCGTGAACACAGCGGAATGACCCCTGTCGGTATGACATTCTCCACATTAGCTGGAACATGCGGCGGCGGATATCAAACTCCTGGATTTATGGGAATTGGACGCTCATACCTTGTCAGCAAGAAATTTATTCCTGCTGATGGTGGACTTGCCCGTATCATCTGGATGCCTAAAGAACTAAAAGAGTTCTTGCGTGAGGATTTAGTTCAACGTTGCATCGATGAAGGTTTAGGCGAAGACTTTATCGATAAGATCGCAGATGAGAGCGTGGGAACAACTACGGACGAAATTATTCCATTCCTCGAAGAAAAAGGACATCCTTGCTTCGGTCTTGAATCACTAATGTAAGCTGGTTAGCAAGACGCCAAGGCTTCTGTATTCGTCAGAGGCCTTGGCTGAATGCCCCATTCTATTTAATTAACTAATTAAATAGAATATTCTTTCAGAAAAAGTATATTTTATTAGCGCAATAGGTTATGATAAATAAGGTTACCTACTTATACTAAATCAACTTAGAAAGGGGTTTCAAAATGGCTCTAACAGGTTTAGAAATCTATAAACAACTCCCTAAGAAAAACTGCGGAGAGTGTGGCGTACCAACTTGTCTCGCTTTTGCTATGGCATTGGCTGCAGGTAAAGCTGCATTGGACACCTGTCCTTATGTCACGGATGCTGCTCGTGAAAATTTGGAGTCCGCCGCTGCACCTCCAATCAAAGCCATCAAATTTGGCAATGGGACGGTTATGGGGGATGAAACAGTCATGTATCGTCATGATAAGACTTTTTATCATGAAACAACCATCATCATTCAAGTGTCTGATGCCCTAAGTGATGACGAAGTAAGTGCAAAACTCGCTGAGATCAACGGCTTGGAGTTCGACCGCGTTGGACTTCATTACGCAGTCGAGGGCGTAGCTGTAGTTAATGAATCTGGTGATGCTGCGCGCTTTGCAAAAGTTGCGGCGGCTGTGGCTGCAGGCACTGAGAAATCTCTGATCTTGATGAGTAATGATCCTGCAGCGTTAAAGGCTGCTGTAGCACCTTTGGCAGCGCGTAAACCTCTCATCGGAGAAGCAAACGCCGATAACTATGAAGCAGTTGTTAATATTGCCAAAGAAAATTCAGTTCCAGTAATCCTGAAAGCAGAGGGCCTTGATGCATTAAGTGATCTTGTGGAAAAGGCAGTAGCCCTTGGATATAAGGAATTCGTTTTGGATCCCGGTTCTAAAACCACAGTTCAAAAGTTAGCTGATCTGACCCAACTGCGTCGTTTATCTATTAAAAAGAAATTCCGCACGTTTGGTTATCCGGTCATTGTCTTTACAAACCATGAAAATCCGCTTGATGAAATTATGGAAGCTTCCGTTTATGTTTGTAAATATGCTAGTGCTATCGTCTTAAAAACTAGCGCTAAAGCACATCTTTTGCCTCTGATGACGCTCAAACAAAACCTATACACTGATCCTCAGAAACCAATTCAAGTTGAGGAGAAACTGTATGCTATTGGAGAAGTAAACGAGAATTCCCCCTTGTACCTCACGACGAATTTCTCCTTAACCTACTACAGTGTCGAGGGTGAAGTAGAATCCACCAAAATCCCTAGTTATATTATTCCGGTCAATACTGAAGGAACTTCAGTTCTCACCGCCTACGCTGCTGGTAAATATGAGCCAGAGTTAATGTGGGAGACGATGCAAAAGTTAGGTGTTCCTGAACTTCTCAAACATAAAAATGTTATCATTCCAGGTTATGTTGCTGTTGTCACTGCTAAACTCAAAGAAATCTCCGGCTGGAATGTTATTGTTGGTCCTCGGGAATCAAGCGGGATCGTTGCGTTCGCAAAAACTTTGAAATAGTTCATAGTTGGATTGAACTGCCGTAAGAAAGACTTAGCACACACTAAAGAGATTTAGATTGTAACTAATCGCTTTGGACGAGGGATTTCTTAAGGTAGAGTAAGGAAGTGACAACGATGCCCCCATTTCAAATTAAATTCATGCCAGAGAGCCGCATCATTGAGGTAGATCCCGGTACGTCGCTGCTTCATGCAGCCGCTCAGGCCGAAATATTTATCAAATCAGGATGTGGTAGTAAGGGATCCTGCGGTGCTTGTAAAGTTGTCGTTTTAAGTGGGGATCCTCTAGTGATCGGAACCGGAAGCTTGACACCTGAACAGTTATCAGAAGGGGTTCGACTAGCCTGTCAGACCATGGTTCAAGGAGATATGACAGTTGAGGTACCTCTGGAATCTAGGTTAAAAGAACATCAGGTGTTAATGGGGGATGTCCAAAAGGGGATACTACAGGAAAGCGACCATGATTTACTCGAGAAATTCGGGCATCAGCCTCTCGCAACAAAGCTGAGGATTTCACTTTCAGCTCCGACTTTGACGGAAAACACAAGTGATTGGGCTCGCCTGAGCATGGAGATACGCCGTGTCCTACAAAGCGGAGACAAACCCGTTGATATTCCTTTGTCAGTACTTAAAAATCTCCCTGAAGCGCTCCGTAAAGCAAACTGGGACGTATCTGTTACTTTGACAGATATTGACAACGGAATAACAGTGACCCACGTGGAAGCGGGAAATGATAACCCTCCGTATGGGCTGGCGATCGATATTGGTACAACAACCGTTGTCGTTTATCTTGTCAATCTCTCAACTGGAGAAGTTGTAGATCAGCAGGGGTCTTACAATAAACAAGCAAAATTCGGCGATGACGTTATCACACGTATAGTGTATGCGGTTGAAAACGCAGCACAGTTACAAGAGATTCGAATCGCTGTTGTTGATACCATCAACGAACTTATTGATAAGATACTTGCCCGTCAATCTTTGTCCAGTAACGACTTTTCAGCTGCAGTGGCTGCCGGAAATACGACAATGACGCAACTGTTTTTAGGAGTAGATCCGCGCTACATTCGGCTAGAACCTTATATTCCAACCATGACAAACGTTCCTTCTATCCCTGCCAAGGACGTCGGTCTTCATATCTTGCCTGAGGCTTTGGTACATTGCTTTCCTTCGGTAGCGAGTTATGTCGGAGGGGATATTATATCTGGAACAATGGTAACAGATCTAGCTAACGGAGAAGACATTATTCTCTTCATTGATATTGGAACTAATGGAGAAATAGTGCTTGGAAACACAGATTGGCTTGTATCATGTGCTTGTTCTGCTGGCCCAAGCTTTGAAGGTGGCGGAATTACCTTTGGAATGCGTGCAATGCCAGGGGCAATTGAACGAGTTGTCATAGATCCTGAAACTCTGGACGTAGCGCTCAAAGTGATTAGCAAAACCCTGCCAGTAGGGATATGCGGGTCAGGACTTGTGGATTGTTTGTCCAAGCTGCTTGAAGCGGGTATCATTGATCGCGTTGGTAATTTCCAGATGGGACATTCCGCTAACTCGGCTCGGCTACGAGCTACTTCAGACGACAAAGAATTCGTATTAGCCTGGGCTGATCAAGCTGGTGGGGGAAAAGATGTTGTCATCACTGAAAATGATGTTAAAAACACTATCCGAGCTAAAGGTGCCATTTACGCTGGTATCCGAACATTGCTGAATATGGTTGCAGTGGAGATGGACATGATAAGCCGGATCATCATTGCTGGCGGCTTTGGTAATTATCTTAATGTTCAGGATTCCGTTCAAATTGGACTGCTTCCAGATATTGAAGAGGAACGGTTTGAGTTTATCGGAAATGCTTCAATCAAAGGAGCGCGTCTTGCTTTACTTTCACAAAACGCCTGGCGTGAAGCGAAAGAATTAGGACAAAAAATGACCTATGTCGAGTTGTCGGTTGGACCGACATTTATGGATGAATATGTTTCAGCTCTGTTTTTGCCGCATACGGATTTCTCTCTATTCCCATCTTGTACTTAACGTAACACAGGAGGTAAATCATGACCAAATATATTGCTGTTGCTGGTAAAGGTGGAGTAGGGAAAACGACGTTCACTGCTTTATTACTAAGGCAAATGGTCCATCGAGGGAACGGGATTTCCGTTCTGGCGGTTGATGCCGACCCCAACGCAAACCTTGGAGAAGCTCTGGGTTTAACTGTCACAGCAACTATTTCAGATTTGCTTGAACAGACAAAAGATCCCAAAGCAATCCCCAATGGAATGTCAAAGCAAATTTTTATCGAGTATAAACTTTCGCAGGCACTTGTAGAAACCAAAGATATCGACCTGTTTGCCATGGGCGGGCCACAAGGGGCAGGATGTTACTGTTATGCCAATGATCTCTTACGCAAATATATTGAGACCACTGGAGAAAACTATGACTTTGTGGTGGTGGATTCTGAAGCTGGTCTGGAACATATCAGCAGACGTACCATTCCGCGCATCGATGAGATGTTCGTTATCAGTGATTCTTCAGCTCGGGGCGTTCGCTCAGCAGGACGGGTACATGAACTTATCCGTGGACTTAAGTCCGCAGTTGGTTCGCTGCACTTAATTGTAACTAAATCTAGTGCAGGTAGTATGGAATCCTTAAGTGATGAGATAGAACGTACAGGGCTGACATTGATCGGAGATATTCCCTTAGATCCTATGGTAGTAGAATATGACTTAGCGGGTAAACCATTGTATGATTTGCCTGATGATGCCGTTGCGGTTAAGGCTGTGGAAAGTATTTTGAACCGTGCCGGAATCTTTAACTAGAAAGGAGAGAAGTTCATGTCCGTAACAATCGTAAAAGAAAGATATACTGGTAAAATTGGAGAGGTAACACTCGGCGCAACTTCTGAACAAGGAGGAACGAGAACCTCTACAGTCACTATTGGTGGGGATAGCGCCTTACCATATCTCCATTTTGAAGGAAAAGTTAGTCGTCCTGTGATCGCTATGGAGGTCAATGACATCGCCCCAACTTGGAGTGAAACACTCAAAAAACAATATGGAGATGTCTTCAATAACCCAGGCGCTTGGGCAAAACAATGCGTTGAAGAATTCGGTGCAGATCTCATTTATCTAAAACTCTATGGAGCAGACCCTGATGGTGCTAATCGTTCACCTGAAGATTGTGTTCGCGTTGTTAAAGAAGTTTTGGCTGCCGTCGGAGTACCGCTTATCGTAGTTGGATGTGGCGACACAGCTAAAGATAATGAAGTTATTGCAGCAGTTGCTGAAGCAGCTACTGGCGAAAATCTTCTTATCGGTGTTGCTGAACAGGAAACCTACAAAACTTATGCAGCTGCCGCAATGGTTCATAAGCACACTTTGATTGCGCAGTCACCCCTTGACATTAACATCTGTAAACAACTTAATATCTTGATCAATGAAATGGGTCTTCCGTTAAACAAGATCGTTATTGACCCACTTATTGCTGGACTTGGCTTTGGTATTGAGTATGCTTATTCTATTATGGAACGGGCACGCTTAGGAGCGCTAGGAAATGACAAAATGCTCGCTATGCCAATGTTTTGTTCCGTAGGTTATGAAGCTAACCGGACTAAAGAGTCCAATTCCGATGCTGTAGAAAATGCTCAGTGGGGTGAACTTGATGACCGTGCTGTGCTTTGGGAATCATTAACTGCTTCTGGTTTGATGCAAGTTGGGGCTAGTATTATTATGATGCGTAACCCTGCTGCTGTTGCAGTTGTTAAAAAGAACATTGACGAACTGATGAGCGTCTAAAAGCTTAAGTTTAAAAGCAAATTTTTATTCAATTTGTATTGCATATTGAATAATTACGTCATTATGTAAGTCAGTATATTCTAGAATTATGAAAGGACGTGGCCGAATGACAATGCTTATTTTTGGTGAGCGGATCAATGGGATGTACACTGATATTGGAGATGCTCTTAAAGCTAAAGACCCAAAACCGTTACAATTTTGGGCTACAAAACAAGAAGAAGGCGGAGCCCACTATCTGGACCTAAATTCAGGGCCAGCTATCCCTAAAGAAGAGCGCGCAGAAGCTTATCAATGGATGGTTAATGTCGTTCAAGAAGTTTCCGAACTGCCACTTATCTTAGACTCCACAAACTATGATGCTATTGAAGCAGGGTTGAAACTTTGTAAGAAGCCTGCAATTATTAACTCAGTTGATGCAACACCAGAAAAAATGGAGCGCGTTTTCAAAATGGCCGCTGATTACAACGCTGGGGTTGTTGGTTTGACGATGGATAAAAAAGGAATTCCTTTAGACCATGAACTTCGGGTAGCTTTCGCAATGGAATTAGTTGCAGCTGCTGATGAATATGGCTTACCGATGGAAGATCTCTACATCGATCCTCTAATTCTTCCTGTTAACGTTGCTCAAGAACATGCGTTGCAAGTATTAAAAAGCTTAGCTCAAATTAAAATGCTTGCTGATCCAGCACCGCGTACGGTTCTTGGCTTAACGAACGTATCTCAAAAATCTCCTCATAACATTACCAATCTGCTCAATCGTACCTACTTGGCAATGGCTATTGGTGCAGGTCTTGATGCAGCCATTATGAATGCCAATGATGAAGAACTTGTCGACGTTGCTGCTACTACGCAAATTTTGCTCGGTAGAAGCATCTATGCAGATTCTTATCTTAACGTTTTCCGTCAACGCTAATATCCTACCTTAAGCCAATAAATGCTAAGGTTAGCATGACAAAGTTCAGTTCATTTAGTACACACTTTTGAAGGTATAGTTATTTTTTAACAGGAAAAGCACCTCAGACTGTTCTGAGGTGCTTTTCCTGTGCGCCTAAACATAAGGTATATGAAAGGAAATATCCAAGGCATCTTTGACTTGTTATTTCCTTTTCATATGCCTAAGTGATTTTTCATAAGAATATTCATACTGTGTAGGCGACAAGCATAGCTATCATAAGGAAGATTATCTGGAGGTGGATAAATATGGAGACTTACTTTTATAAAGATCCGCGAATTACAGAATGGATTGACCAAATCACAGAAACAGTATTTGCAGCCTGTTTATTAACCGGGGTAGACTCAGAGAAAGAGTTTCAAAAAGGTTGTCAAATCGTTTCAAAGCTCTCATTAATGTTACAAGGAATTTCAACGTTTCCAGCAGAATATTTAGAGGATGGACTCAAACAACTTCTTGAACAACATCTGCCTGACGCACAAGTTATTAATAACTTTCCTACATTTCATGATACTTTGGATAGAATGTTATGTGAAGGCATATCAAAGTCCATCAATTCTCAAACCGAAGAACTATTAAGTAGCTCAATTCCTATACAAGATCAAGCAAAAGAGCATTCTATTGCAGAGCAGGACGAAAACTCTGAAACGACCGAGCAAGTCGTACCCGATGAGTTACTGATTGAAATTGCAATTCCAGCCCTTGCCTCCTGCGAACTTAAATGCCCCGAGATTCATGAAATAAAAGCGAAAGAGGATACTCTTAATACTAAAGCGTATGGAATGGTGCGGACTTCGCAAGTTCCAGTGCATGCTGTTCCTCTTCAGCGGATTTTAAGTAACATCTTTCCTAACAGTTCTGTATGTTGGAACTTCGATATAAAGGGTCAGATATTTCTGGCACAAGTAAAGAATATCTTGATTTATCTCTCAGATTTAGAGCAGCCCATTCTAATTGAAGACTTTGCGAAGGAGGGTTGGAAGGTTTATGTGTGTAGGCCTGAAGATCTATCGTTTCCGCGCAGAATAGAACGAGGCATTAAACAAACACTCCGTTCAGGAATGAAGTCACAAATTATTTAAATTGAAGTATTTTCTTGCGTATAAGTAGGAAATACTCTTTCTTTGTCGAAATACGTAAAGGAGGTATAAATTCGTAATGAAGATCTAGCCATTGAAATGGGGAATAATTATGTCTGATCTGTTACTTAAAATCTTAGAAACAACTTTAACCGCGATTGAGTCGGGAAAAGAAGAAATCTTTTATATTGCTGAGACATCGCGGACTGAGACGCAACGACTAACTAGTGAACTCTCTCAGCTTAAAGCTGATATTGCGCGAGTTATATCTCAAGTTGATTTTCTAGAGAAAGTAGATCGGCGTATACGTCAGAAACTTATGGAAGTAAATAGAGATTACCTAAAATACTCTGAGAAAGAAATGATCGCGGCGTATGGAGAAGCAAAAGATGCTCAGGTCAGTCTTAAACTTTCACAAGGCAAAGAAAAACAATTGCGAAAGCGACGAGATGATCTTGAACACTCTCTACGCCAGATGCAAATAACGATCGAACGTGCTGAAAATCTGATGACACAGCTGAGCACAGCGGTTAGTTTATTGCAAGGCGGAGTGGAGGAAGCTCTAGAAACTCTAAGCTACGATCAACGTCAAGAAATGGTTCTGAGGGTTATTAGAGCTCAAGAGGAAGAGCGGCGTCGTTTAGCAAGGGAAATTCATGATGGCCCTGCGCAGACATTGGCCAATATCGTCTTGCGCCTGGAAATTGCCGAAAAGTTACTCGAGATAGATCCTAGCCGGCTCAAGGCTGAACTCAAAGATCTTAAGAATTTAGTTAGGTCGAATCTTCAAGATATCCGAAGGATCATTTTTGATCTCAGACCTATGGCTCTTGATGATTTAGGACTGGTACCGGCCATAGCTAAATACCTAGATAATTTTCAGGAAAACTACGGGATAAATTGCGAGCTTCAAATTGAAGGCCGTGAAAAGCGGTTATTTCCAGCAATGGAAGTGGCCCTCTTTCGCTTAATTCAAGAGGGAATGACCAATGTTGCGAAGCATGCTCACACGGAGAAAGTAGATATTTCTTTGGTCTACCATAAAAATACGACAATCGCTCGCATCCAAGATTATGGCAAAGGATTTGAAACGTCTTTAGTTTTGAACGCTCCAGGGGAGCATTTCGGCTTGATTGGAATGCGCGAACGCGTTGAAATGTTTTCTGGACGTTTTTCCGTTCAATCAACCTTAGGGAAGGGGACAACGATCGAACTATCAATTCCAGCAAGACATAAGGAGGAACAACATGATTCGGATTGTAATTGCCGATGATCATCCACTGTTAAGAGAGGGACTACGCCGAATTTTGGAATTTGAAGAAGGAATTGAAGTCGTTGAAGAAGTAGGTGATGGTCAAGGCGCTATTAATATCGCACGCATTATGACGTTCGATATTTTATTAATGGATCTTAATATGCCTGGGGTGAATGGCTTGGAGGCCAGTCGCGTTATTCGCCGTGAACGACCTGAGATAGGTATTTTAGTGCTTACAGTTGATGATTCGGATGATAAAGTTTTTCAAGTACTTCAACTTGGAGTCGCAGGTTATCTGCTTAAAGATGTGGACTCGAAAACATTGATTCAATCTATTCGTAAGGTATTTAATGGCGAATCTATTTTATCACCTGCAGTTACGCATAAATTGCTGGAGCAATTTACCCATTCGATTCCTACGAAAAACACTTGTGGACTTAGTGAGCGTGAGATGGAAATTCTGAAGTATTTGGTACGGGGATCTTCTAATCGGGAGATTGGAACTGCTTTATTCATTAGTGAAAAAACGGTTAAAAATCATCTTTCAAGTATTTACCGTAAATTGGCAGTTGATGATCGCACTCAAGCTGCTCTTAAAGCTGTGAAACTAAAATTTGTCCAACTCGACTAAAATTGTGTTTAGCAATTGTCATTGCGAAACATCCCTTTAACGTGTAAAATAAAAGTACAACTGTATAAATGAATTCTATCATTCTATATAAATAATTATAGAAATAAGAGCGTTCACAAAGCTTTTCAATTATTTGCCTATTTTAGAGAAAAGCCATGGAGACGTATTTTGGAGGATTAGACTATGAAAATTAGCTTTTTTGGCGCTGCACAAGTCGTCACTGGTTCATCTTATCTCGTGGAATCTGGTGAATCACGTATTTTAGTTGATTGCGGAATGTTTCAGGGATCAAAAGCGCTGAAAGAGCTAAATTATGCTACCTTTCCATATAATCCAGCAAGTCTTGATGCAGTTATTTTGACTCATGCCCATATTGACCACTCTGGGATGTTGCCTAAACTAGTTAAGGCTGGCTTCAAGGGTACCATCTGGGCAAGCGCTGAAACAATCAAATTATGTTCAATAATGCTCCCAGATAGTGGCCATATTCAAGAAATGGAAGTAAAACGCAAAAATCTAAAGCTGGCCAGGGCAGGACTTCAACCCCTGGTTCCCATTTATACCGTCCAAGATGCGCTTGATACTCTCCCATACTTTCATGAAACACCGTATCAAGACACAATTGAACTCGTCCCTACGATATCGTTTCAACTTTTTGATGCGGGTCATATTTTAGGCTCTGCACACGTTGTACTGCACATCAAAGAGCCAGATCTTAATAAAACTATTGTGTTTTCTGGTGATATCGGCAATGTTAACCAACCTTATCTTGAAGATCCAAGCATATTGAGTAATGCTGAAGTTGTCATTATGGAAACAACCTATGGAAATCGTCTCCATGATGAAAACACAGCCGAGAAGAAAATAGATCGTGCTGAACAGCTTGCAGAAATAATTCGTACGACATATGAGGCCGGAGGAAATCTAATCATTCCTGCTTTTGCTATTGAACGAACACAGGACCTTCTTTATTATCTCCGTAAATTACAGGACGAACATCGCATTCCTACTTTACCAGTTTATATTGACAGTCCTTTAGCCATTGCTGCGACAAAAATATTCCAAGAAAACACATCTCATTTTGATTCTGAGATACGAGATCTGATCAAACAAGGCAGTAGTCCTCTGAGCATGCCTAACGTTCATTTCAGTCTAACGACTGCGGATTCAATAGCTCTAAATGAGATTGAAAGCGGAGCGATTATTATCGCCGCCAGCGGCATGGCTGATGCTGGGCGTATTAAGTACCACCTTAAGCAGAATCTCTGGCGAGACAAGGCTACAGTTCTTTTTGTAGGGTATCAGGCTCAAGGTACACTTGGCCGAATTCTTTCAGATGGTGTTGAGACCGTAACCATACACGGGGAGAAGGTTGTGGTTAAAGCCAGAATTAGTCATATGGATGGTTTATCCGCTCATGCTGATCAAACAGAACTACTGAATTGGCTCTCTCTTCTAGGAAAGAATGCGGAGCAAATCATTCTTGTTCATGGGGAAGTAGAGGCACAAACTATCTTTTCCGCTAAAATCCAAGAAACCTTCGGAAAAACACCCCTTATCCCTCAACTAGGGGAAACGTTTGAATTTACGCCCGAGCAGATCATTCGACACGCTCCCCCAAAAGTATGGTTAACACAGGACGCTTCGATACAGGGTAGCGAAGAAAAAGTACAACTTTCTCCGTTTAGGACAATAAGAAAATTACCATCTCAGTCAGTCCCCCCCACTTTCAAACGATCCAAACTATCCGAACCTCACTCATCACGCGCTCAAGTTAATAGAGCCTATGTCCGTTTACGTCACCATCTTAAACAGCTTATTGATGAAGGGCAACGAACCCACAATTTTGATCGAGTCGTTAATCTTCTCGACAGCATGACACGTTGGCTTGAAGCACAAGAACGAGACACGCGACACTAAAGTATACAGGCGTCTCTCAAAGCCATGCAAATTCCGAGGTTTGGCGTTTAAGTCCGGCTAAGAAGCGGAGGGTTTCTTCTCGGCGCTTTATCGCCAAACGTTTACCTGCTTTGGTTGATACTTTGTTTGGGAGGGCATCGGCAAAGAGACGGGCTCGGTCGATCGCATTTTCAGGTGTCTGAATTAATTCATCTTGACCAACTACACTAAATAAACGCATTAAACCGATGTTTCCAAAGTTGTCCAGAATGTCAGATTCGCGTAAATAGACCGCTTCATCACTCCGTCCCGGTTCTGAGTAATACATGTGTTTTTCAACGGCATCTAAAACTATGGGTAACTTGGTCGGAGAGAACATCATTTGTTGTAAAAGATTTGCCGAGATTCCTTTGGAACGTAAAGCGTGATCAACGTTTTTGAGCGCATAGATTGGGTATTTCCCTGTGTCATGTAACATTGCTGCAGTATAAAGAACTTCATCGTCCAAGGTTAAGTGGCTAGAAAGTTCTTTGGCTAGATAATAGACTCTAAAACAATGTTTAACACCCCAAGCAGAGTGAGCACCTGACTTATCTACGATTTGGATTAGTTCTTGACGAAAGTCCATAAGTTGTCCTCCTTAGAATTTTAAGATTCGTTTACAAACTATATACGCCAAAAGATAGGTAATTTCCTGCCAAAATATGGAAAATATATCTTGGCTTTTATACCTATTATCGGATAATTAAACATCTTGCAGCCTATTTATCCTTTATATAACAATTTATTGTAAGGGTAATACAAAGAAAGTGAGAAGGTTTTAGGGATACTTTCTTGGTGAGTGCATAGGGAGTGAACGTCGATGAATAAAGTTAGTGTTTATGGGAGCTTTACACAAGCTCTTTTCTTTTCCGGAGTGGTAGCAATTCCGAAATATCTCTTAACACATTATACAGAGATCGGTTTAAACGACCGTGAGATGATGGTGTTGATTCAGATTATATGCGATGCTGAAACGAACCCATTTCCCTCTGTCGCCACCTTAGCGGGGCGTATGACTGCTTCCTCTTCAGACATCGAAGAAGTTGTGGGCAGGTTAGTGGAGAGGAAATTGCTTGCTATTGAAAGGTACTGGAATCCTATCGAGCAAAAGTGGGGCAACAGTTATAGTATTGTTGGTCTGATCGATGAACTTGCTGAACTATGGGCTATAGAACGCTCTCAGCAATTGGAAGAAGAACGAACCTTAAGACAAAGCCAATCCTCCTCACAACAGACATCTACGCCAATTAGCCCGCCTATGGAGAACTTAGTCCGTGTCTTTGAGCAGGAACTTGGTCGCCCACTTACCCGCTTAGATTGTGAAAACTTGGATCGTTGGCTGTCATCTAATTTTTCGGAAGACCTGATCACAGAAGCCTTAAGAAGAGGAGTAAGTGCAGGTATTCGGAATTTCCGCTATTTAGACTCTATACTTCGAGAGTGGGAGAAAAAAGGATTGCGCACGCGAGCGGAAATCGAGGCAGAGGATGCTCATTTTCAGTCTCGACAGGAGAAAAAAGTAACAAAACCTAAGAATCAGGTTCCTAAAACAGGATCGAATAAGTATGAAAAGTTTTATCTATAAGTGAGCGGTTGATTGAGATACATCCTAGATTTCCGAGGAGGGGATTGTTCAAGATGAGAAGTGTAAAAGATATTTTGAAAAGTAATGTCTTAGCCGCTAAACCACTCAATGCTGACTTGAAGTTCACTCCCTACATCGATCCGGATTACCCCATTGCCGACCAGAACGACGAAATGACAACTGAACAAATAAAACCCGCTGAAACTTTAATATGTCCTATTTGCCAGGATCGTGGAATCATAATCGAAGGGGATGTAGCCTATCCTTGCAATTGTATGCGTATGAGGAAAATTGAAAATCAATTTCGCCATGCGCGGATTTCACGTGTTTTAAAGAACTGCCGTCTAGAAAAATTTAGATTCGATTTTTACGGCCCGGGAAAACTAGACCAAACACATAGTGAAGGGGCAACTAAGGCCTTAAATGCTGCCCGAAGCTTTGTGGAGGAATGTCAGCAGAACCCTCATGGCCTTGGGATTCTGTTCACAGGTCCAGTCGGATCTGGTAAAACCTATCTGGCGGCTTCAATTGCCAATGAACTAATAGAAGCCCAGCTTCAGGTTCTTTTTTTAGTGGTCCCAGATCTATTGGATGAATTACGTGCATCCTATAAGTCTGAAGTCAATGAAATGGATTTATTGGATACAGCCCGGACAATTCCCATTTTGATTCTGGATGATCTTGGCGCCCATAATTATACGGATTGGACACGTAATCGCCTTTATTCAATTATAAACTATCGTATGAATGAGTTACTTCCTACCGTTATTACTTCAAATCTTTCGCTCGATGAAATGGAAGACTATATAGGGGTACGTACCACCTCAAGGATAATCCAGTCCTCACGAATCTTCCGCTTGACCGTTGAAGAAGATATTCGCCATCAGATATATGATGAACGCGAAAGGAAATAATAAAATTTATTTTTGAAACCTATGCATGTCTTGAAGAGGACATGCATAGGTTTTTTTAAGGAGTAAATCTAAAATTAATAGGAGGTGTTCAGCTTTGACTAAAATTATTGCGATAAACCGCAAACACGCCGTCATCGTGGCCAGTTTTTTAGTGATTTGCATGATCGGATTCGCTGGATTTTCACTATGGCAAAACACAGAGGCGAGAGTAAGCAAAATTAGCAAAATTCCCGAAATCAAAATGCTCGGCGTAACTGTAGAACCAGTCTCGATAGTTAAGGATCTTACGTATGGGAATGTGACATTAAAGGGGGCACAAGTGATCACAACCAAAGTATTCGATTTGGTTGCCACAGTACAAAATACTACGGCTAAGAAAATGACCAACATTCCGGTCGAATTACAAGTAACCCTCATCGGAGATGATACGAAAAAAGTAACCTCACCAGGAACCTTGCCCACACTTGAACCAGGTGCTACTGCCCGTGTAGCTTTTCGACAGATTAAAGCGTTAGGGGATGCAATGGGAAAAAGTGCAACAGCAGGACAACACTTGATAACAATAAGCATTAAACCTAATCTAGAAGGAGGTGTAGAACAAGCTACAGAAGCAAGCTTTCGTTTTACTGTGGATTCAACGGTAAAAGTACCCGCTACCGTTCAAAAACAGTAAGAGAAATAAAAAATAAGTGCTAGTCGCAAGCACTTATTTTTGTTTTTTCTGTCATACGCGATATAATGATGCAGAGGTGTTTAGAATGGAAATACAAGTAGACTTACATACCCATACCGTAGCAAGTGGACATGCGTATAGTACTCTTTCTGAAAATGCACTGGCTGCCTCGCGAAGAGGAATCAAGTTACTCGGTATGACAGATCACGCTCCCAGTATGCCGGGTGCTCCTCATCTCTATCATTTCGGGAACTTAGCTATTCTCCCAGAAGAGCTTTATGGGGTCCGAATATTGCCGGGAGTAGAAGCCAATATCATTAGCCATGATGGGGAATTAGATATGCCTACACTTTATCTCTCGCGGATGCAACTCGTTCTTGTTGGGCTACATGTTATCTGTTACCCTGGAGGGACGTCTGAACAAAATACTCAAGCCTATATCAAAGCGATGGAAAATCCCTTTACGGATATGATGGTCCATCCAGGAAGGCCTGATTTCGAGTTGGATCTTGAACGGATCGCTTTCATGTCTGCAAAATTGAACATTCCGGTCGAGATTAACAATAGTTCGCTAGCCAAGGAAAAAAGCGGTGCGTGGGGGAATTGCCGTCGTTTTGCCCATTACATGTTCCAGTACCAAGGACCTGTTATTTTAGGAAGTGATGCTCACTATTGGGATCGGGTTGGTGAGTTTAGCCACGCTTTAGAGTTGGTTCGTGAGGCAGGAATTTTGGAGCATCAGGTTCTTAATACCTCTTCTGAGCGAGTATTGGATTATTTAGCTACTCGGCGTAAAATTCGGCCAAGTATCACATAGTTTAACTCGTGTCTACGTAGGTACACCGCGCCTCTCCCTTCCATATATTGTTGTGAAGGGAGGGGATTGAGATGTTCGGTAGTCAGCAAAATAGCCTTTGCAGAGAACCACTTAGCATGGGGATCGGCATATCAGCTCCGATCAGTTCAGAGGTCGGAAGTTCCTCCGTATTTTTTGCTCAACCGCTTCTAACCGGAAATGTTCTCGTCTCTTGGGCTGTTCTAATTGGTTCAGAACTCTTTCTTTTTATTGCCGGACGTCTTTTCAATCTGGAGAGCGTACCTATTCTGGACTCAGGAAATGGACAGACTGTACAAATGCCTCTTACTGAGCTCCAAGAGTTCTTGCGTTGGATGGGGAACGGGTCGGGCTCCTCTCCAAATCCTGATCCAGCTACTAATGCGGGAAATATGGTTACAAACCCTGCTGGTCAAATTGGAGGAGTGGTCCCGGGTTTTGTAACTGTCACTACCCCAGAGGCACCCATTGTCGTTTCAATATACGTCTCAGCAGATTACTCAATTAGGCCCTTCACCCCTAGCACAGCGTTGTTCATTCCCATACTTACGTTTCCTGGCGTAAGAGGAGCGCTACCACTACTGATACTAGGACTATTGTTAACTATCTTTGTGCGGGCCGTTGTCCCACCAGAATCATCGGGTTTAAAGCCACTTTCCAAACCCAAGTCAACTATGAATAATCCTCTAACCTTCACACCAAACGATCTCCTGCAATTGCTCAACAGGTTCGGAAAACATTTTGGGTCAAAGTAGCGCTAATTCGAAGAAATACCAGAATTAGTCCGAAATTCTGCTGAAAATATCATATAAACACATAAGAGAAGAAAATTTGCCTTCTCTTATGTGTTTATATGATAAACTTTATTTGTCTGACTAAATTTTTTATAGTACAATGAGAATTGTGTTAAACTAGAGTAAAGGACAATAGGCAGAAGTAAAGGACGTGTCGAACTGTGATTATTAAAGAAATACAGGTAGATCGCGAACGCGTTGCGGGAGTTTTTATATTTATTAGTTTATTTGTTATCTTACTGACAGTAGTTGGCATCCGGATGTTAGATGTTAAAGTATCTAATCTAGAGGTAGTTCAAGGTAGTCTGTATACAGTAATTACTGACGATGGGCCAGTAAATGTTAGTAGGGAAGATATTTTGAGGATTGAACGAACCTATTCTAATGCTGCCATAACAGGAACAATAGTTGAACAGGATCGGATTTATACAACTAAGGGCTTCATTTATTTTTCTGCTTTAGATCCATTTTATAAAACAGGGCTTCAGCTGATCAATTCTTTTGATTTTGGAGGGGAACCTGTTTGGATCAACTCCAACAACACTCAAGCAACTGAATCTGTGGAGACCCCCGCTCAATTAAAAAACGATAATTTGAAGGAGGTTCAACCGTTTAGTTATGCGATTGGTACCCCTTCTAAACTCTCATCTCTAGTCTCTGCTGTAATAGCTCTACAATATCTTGCGCTCGCCATTGGTGGAATAGCTTTAATGATCCTCATTTTTCCATTGCGCTTGGAAGCTTCGCTGCCTGTTCGTCCGTTTATGCAGGAAGAATTGGATTATGGTTCTTCTGAAGAGTCGATAGGCGCAGTAGCAAAGTGAACTAAACTAGTTTAATGAATCAAAAATCAATAATTATAATTATATAGACACTCTTCGCAATACTTATAGTGCTTAAGAAGTTTTTGAAATGAGTGATTCAGGATGAAGAGGGCTATACTAGTATCAGAAAAAGCTTCATTAAATCTGGAAATTAAAGCGATGTTACCACTCGTAGATTATCAGATTTTAGCTACAACCGATAACGGAATGGAAGCTTTACGTTTTGCTCACCGATTTGAGCCGGATTTAATCATTATGGGGTGGAATTTACGTGGCCTTAATTCTTCGGAGGTTCTTCAAAATCTGATTGTTCAACATCTTTGTCCGATTATAGTTGTTCTTACGCAGGAAGAGCAACACGTTTTATCAGAGGTGATTGAGGCAGATGCTCACCACGTAGTCCTTTATCCTTGGCGCGCACTTGAAATGGCAGTTGCTATACAACTTGCGGAGCATCGTTTTACCCGCGAAACCGAAAACATCCAGCAGATCCAGCGCTTAGAAGAAGAACTTAAGACGCGAAAGATCATTTTTCAAGCTATGTTATCCCTTATTCAACTTCGAGGGTATGCTGAACAAGCTGCGTATGCAGCTTTGCGTAATCAAGCAATGTCCACTCGCAAATCTATGCGAGCTGTTGCCCAAGATGTCCTCAAAGGTTTATGGTTACCTGAACTGGATTGATCCGACAGAAAGGAGTCTTGTTTAATGATAGTCAGCGTGAAGCACATTAAGGGGATGCATTTCCAAGGCGCGGGAAGTTCAAAGGTCATTACTAACATTGATGCCAGCGTCACTGCTGGGGGAACAGGGCATGGAACCAGTCCTATGGAGCTCCTTTTAATCGCGATCGCAGGCTGCAGTGGTATGGATATCGTCACCATTCTCGAAAAGAAGCAGGTTAAGGTGCAACGCTTCGAGATGACTGTCGAAGGAGAGCGGGCGAGCGATCATCCACGTGCCTTTAAAGACATCGAAGTGGTCTATAAGTTTTGGGGTGAATCCCTTCCTCAAGACAAAGTTCAGCGCGCAGTTCAACTTTCTATGGAAAAATACTGTAGTGTTGCCAACATGATTGATAAAGTTGCTGATCTTACCTACCGTATTGAAATTAACCCAACACAGGGATAGTTTCTCAATTTGTATTTGGAAAGAGGCGTTTTTGTTTAAAAACGCCTCTTTTTTCAATTAATACACATAGTCATATCCTTGATAGAACATCTATGTTTTGTTATACTTAGTACGGTGTTGTTGCTAATTCTGTCGAAACGAGGATAAGGCATATGAAAGAAAATAACAAGTCAAAGATGCCATGGATATTTTGCGTCAGACAAGGAGGTATGTTTACCTCA